>Ga0315336_1000928_pt1 | contig 65498 bp, 55 predicted proteins | sample ASW5metaG_FD_204512 | JGI IMG/M metagenome (GOLD analysis project Ga0315336, IMG submission 204512) | Ammonia-oxidizing marine archaeal communities from Monterey Bay, California, United States - ASW #5 | ecosystem: Environmental > Aquatic > Marine > Intertidal zone | place: USA: California... | reverse complement strand
TACGACAGGCGGGGCTTACTCAACTACAAGCAGTCGTGCACCGACGGCGATTCCAACTGCGACAAGGATGGAGAAGCCAACGGAACCTGCGTATTCGAGGTCGGCCTGTGCCTTAACGTTGACGACCGCCGCCTGTTCCACAAGAAGACCCTGGAACAGGTTTGCGCGCCCAACGCTATCGACGTGTTCGAACTGAAAAAACCCAAACCCGACAGCCGCAGGCTACACGAAGCCGACGCCGCCGACGCCCTGCTGGCAGCGGTTATGGAGCTGGACGGGCAGGCCACGCTGGGGGGTCATAGACTGAACGAGATAACGTTCTCAGGTGCCGGCTACCAGAACGGAGATGCCTGCACCAACACCGTCCAGGTCGAAGTGCCCCTTAACGGGCGCAGCCGTGCCAAGGGAAAAATCGTGGCGGGCGTGGAGACCATGGGCTCGGCTGAAGACGGGGCCGTGAAGGACAAGGACAAGCTGCTGTTCCGTTGCTACAGCGCAAACTGAACCAAAGGAGGGGGGGGGGGATGAAAAACTTTCTTGGAGATTTTACCGATTCATTTAGTGGGGCCACGCTTCACTTGAGCGGGGTTGTCAAATACGTTTTCTCAGCTTTCCGCTGCCGTTCGATCCTTTTACTGACGTCCGCTCTTTTCTGCCTGGCGCTCCTGCTGCCGGGCGCGGCGTTGGCCGACCCGCTTTGCGGAGGGACGGGTGGCTGCTGGGACGGTAATCCTTGCACTGACGATTGCGGCGATGCGTTTGGCCCACAAGGCTGCAGTTTCCCCGACTTTCCGAACTTCACCCCCTGCCTCGGGTCCGACGGTGACTTCTGCAACAGCGCGTGCGTAAGCGGGGAATGTGTAGATAACACTCCGGCCAGCTGCGATGACGAGAATTACTGCACCGACTCCTTCTGCCACTCACCGGAAGGCTGCGTGCATCTCGACAGGGCTGACGGTACACCGTGCACTTGCGAAACCAACGACACCTGCCTCGACGGCGAGTGCACGGGGGATCCGAGTGAATTGGACCCTGACTGTGATGATCGCAACGCGTGCACGATAGACTCGTGCAACGAGCCCCCAGCACGCGGCAGGCCCACCGGTTTCTCCTGCTCAAATTCCTTCACCACCACGGCAGGCTCTTCGTGCTCCGATGGGCTCTTCTGCAACGGTGGCGAAACCTGTGCGGGTACTTGCGCCGACGTAGGGGGCTGTTTTTTCGGAAGCTGCCCGTCTGGAACTTTCTGCAGTGGTGGTACCTGCTACCCGAATACGCCGATCTCCTGTAGCGAGGACTCTAACTGCCCGGCTTCGACACCACAGTGCCTAGGCACCGGTGTTTGCAATCCACAGTCCGGTCTTGTCCCAAATATTTTGTGTCTCCTTTTCGGAGATCCCGGATGTGCGAGCTGCCAGGAAGACACCAATTCGTGCTTTCCACCTGCGGGTACCATCTGTGACGATGGGGCTTTCTGTAACGGGCCGGAGACCTGCGACGGTGCGGGCACCTGCCAGGCCGACGGGTCCGGCGATCCGTGTGCCGGAAACGCCGAATGCAATGACGTTTGTGACGAGATCAACGATGACTGTGAAGTGGCCGACGGAACGCCGTGCACCGACGACGGACTGTGGTGCACGGGTACCGAGACCTGCCAGTCGACTGTCTGCACCGGCGCGGGCGATCCATGTTTTGGTATGGGAACCTGCATCGCGTGTAACGATGATTTAGACAACTGCGAGGACACCGATCTCGACGTGGACCTGATCTGCGCGCCCGCCGACAACTGCCCTGTCGAGTACAACCCCGACCAGCTTAACAGTGACTGCCCCCCCGGGGGGACAGACACCGGTTTTGGCGGGATCGACTGCGCGAGCGTCCTGACCTCGAGTGAACTGGGGTGCTGTGATGGCGGTGACGTCTGCGATGTGTGTCCGGCGAACAACGACGACACCCAGTGTAACGCCACGCTTTCAGGTGGCCAAAGCATTGGAGCGGCCGGTGGCAGCTTTACTCTGGGCGGATGTATCTCCGTGGACATCCCTGCCGGGGCGCTTGGCGCCCACACGAGCATAAGCGTATCAACGGGTGCTGAATCATCGTCCAACCCGCTGATTTCGGGCGACCCCATCAAGCTCAAGAAGGCCGGAGGTTCGTCTGTACACAAGTACATAATACTCCCTCACGGGCAGACCTTCCTGACACCCGTAACCCTGGAGTTCTGCTGGGATGACAGTGACAGTGACGGTACGGTGGATCTTGGTACCTGCGATCTCGACCCCACCCTCACCTGTGACAGCAGCGCCGACTGCGGGGCATTCGCTCCCTGCAACGGTGGCGGAAGCATGCCGGAGAACAAACTGCTGCTGCGCAGAGAGGGAGCCAACTACGACTACGCGGGCTTCGGAACGTCGGCACCAGGTAGCGTCCAGAAATGCGGCGATACCGAGCACCAGACAGCGATCACCTGTGGACCTGCAGTCGCCGTCGCTGACTGCGCCGATGTGCCGGGTACCGACATGGCCAGCGTGGCAAACTGCTGCGACATGACTGCCAACACGTGGCCCTGGCAGACCTGCAACTTCTCGGAGTACTATTTAGGCGAACTGGCCGGGGACCTGGTCCCTGGTAAGGGCAGCGAAAAAACCGACTGCCACGTCGAGTGGAGCGTGGTCAACCCGTTCAACGCCGCGGACAAGTACGACAGGCGGGGCTTACTCAACTACAAGCAGTCGTGCACCGACGGCGATTCCAACTGCGACAAGGATGGAGAAGCCAACGGAACCTGCGTATTCGAGGTCGGCCTGTGCCTTAACGTTGACGACCCCCGCCTGTTCCACAAGAAGACCCTGGAACAGGTTTGCGCGCCCAACGCTATCGACGTGTTCGAACTGAAAAAACCCAAGCCCGACAGCCGCAGGCTACACGAAGCCGACGCTGCCGACGCCCTGCTGGCAGCGGTTATGGAGCTGGACGAGCAGGCCACGCTGGGGGGTCATAGACTGAACGAGATAACGTTCTCAGGCGCCGGCTACCAGAACGGAGATGCCTGCACCAACACCGTCCAGGTCGAAGTGCCCCTTAACGGGCGCAGCCGTGCCAAAGGAAAAATCGTGGCGGGCGTGGAGACCATGGGCTCGGCTGAAGACGGGGCCGTGAAGGACAAGGACAAGCTGCTGTTCCGTTGCGACAGCCCAAACTGAACCAAAGGACGTTATCGGAAGTTTTCGGCGTGGACGGGACAATCGTCACCTCATTGTGGCACGTGTCTGATAGAACGCGTCCGCTTTTCAACGGGGCAGGAAACCCTCGAGCATGATCAAGCCAGCATTTTGCAGGAGAGCTTCGGCCTCCTTGCCGTGGAATCCGATCCTCTTGAGCTGGCCGTCCAGGTAGGCGCCGGCGGCGCCGTAGAGCATCGCAAAGCTGATCATCGCCAGTTCGCCTGTATCCCCCTCACGATATCGACCTAGGAGACATCGACGCTCGAACACTCAGGATGAGTTCGAGAACTCTTATCAGTACTTCGGTTACCTCGAGCATCCGTCGGCGCGGCGGACTTACAACCACGCGCGTCGAGGGCGTGGGGCTGTACCGCAACCGATGATTCTCTTGGCCTTGCCGCGCGAGGGGTTCACGCGGGATGTCTCAATTCGTATGGGAAGTGGGACACGCGACGACCGGACGTGACGGGCCTGCCGACGCCCAGCTACAGTAAATTCGTGCCCGGAACTGTCTCAAAGTCGTTGACAGGTTCCTCGGGTGCGCTTACAGGATCGAGGGAGTCATTAGAGTATGCCGACCGCCACTCCCCAGCGCTGGCAGACGACAAGGACGAAGAACGCTATGAACGAGAACCCTATCGATTCCGATCACGATGTCCCTGGGAGTCGTGCATGACGGCCAAGGCCCGGGTAGGCGGAAAGAAAGAGGCCTGGCCCATCGAGATCAGCCCGCCATCCGGCTGGCCTTCACTGGAACTCTTCGCAGTCTGGCAGAACGTCGAGATCATCTTCATCCTGGCGCAACGAGATATAAAGGTGCGCTACAAGCAGAGCCTGGCCGGCATCAGTTGGGCAGTCGTACAGCCCCTGCTCACCATGATCGTGTTTACGGCCGTCTTCAGCGGCGTCGTCAAGGTACCTACCAATGACAGCCCCTATCCACTCTTCTCTCTTGCCGCCCTGGTCCCCTGGTCCTACTTCGTTCACAGCATCACGAAGGCAACCACCTGCCTGGTAGTCGATCAGGATCTGATCCGACGGGTATATTTCCCTCGCTTGGTCCTCCCTCTTTCCTCCATAACAGGAGCGTTGGTGGACTTCTTCGTGGCGCTCTCCCTTCTCTTGATCCTTCTGCCGACCTACGGCGTCACGCCTACTTCAGCGATCCTGGCTCTCCCGCTCTTCCTGTTGTTTGCAATGCTCAGTGCATTGGCTCTCTCGCTCTGGCTTTCGGCCATCAATGTGCGATACCGGGATGTGAACAATGCAATTCCGTTCTTCACGCAAATCCTCATGTTCGTATCGCCGGTCGCGTACCCGTCGAACGCCATTCCTGAAGAGTGGCAGTGGGCCTACGCGTTGAATCCGATGGCGACCGTGATCGACGGCTTCAGATGGGCCCTGCTCGAACAGCAGCCGGCTCCCGGGCCCGCCAGCCTCGTTTCCGTCGCGGTCGTGATTGTAGCTCTGATCGGCGGCCTCTATTTCTTTCGCTGGCAAGAGGATCGCTTTGCCGATGTCGTCTAGGAAGGTGATGATCGAGGCGGAAGGGCTGGGCAAGTCGTACTGGGTGGGCGGCGATCAGCTGATCGATTACATGGGTTTCCATACGGTGGTCGAGGGTGCCTTGCGGGCACCCGCTCGGTGGATTTCTCAAAGCCTGGTCGGGGTCAAACCGAAGTCACGTTATCCCGTTACGCAAGGCCACATAAAGTGGGCTCTGCGCGATGTCACTTTCACCGCAGCAGAAGGCGAGGTACTCGGCGTCGTCGGAGACAACGGCGCCGGAAAGTCCGTGCTCCTCAAGCTACTGAGCCGGATCACACCTCCAAGCGAAGGCATCGCCCGTCTCTATGGCCGTGTCAGCAGCATGCTCGAGGCCGGAACCAGCTTCCACAAAGAATTGACGGGGCGCGAGAACATTCGTTTTGCCGGGGCGATACTGGGAATGACCCGAAGCCAGATCGACGAACGCCTGGATGAAATCATCAGCTTCTCGGAAGTCGAAGAGTACATAGACACGCCGGTCAAGCGTTATTCGACCGGCATGATCCTGCGGCTGGGCTTCAGTGTGGCGGCACACCTGGATACAGACATCATGTTGGTCGACGAGGTACTCGCGGTAGGCGATCAACGATTCAAACGACGCTGTGTCGATAAGATGCGCAGCATCGCAACGAGCGGGAAAACCGTCGTGTTCGTAGGCCACGACCTTCAAGTGCTGCAGCAGATCAGCGACCGGGCGATCCTGATCAAGGACGGACGGCTCGTCATGAATGACACGCCGGATCGTGTGGTGGCAGAACACCTGCGGGCAGCCACCGAATCCGAGCCTGACCGCGCTTCAGCTAGGGCACCGGCGCACCGTCGCGACGAGCACCGCCGGCGATCCTAGTTGACGCCAGGGCACGGCACTGCTCAGCCGTAGATAAGCACCGCCCCACCCCGCCGGCGCGAGCATCAAGGTGCTAGTTGACGTAACAAATAGTTATCGGACATTGTGCCGATACTTGCCGATGGTCGCTTGGACTTCCTGACCTCGGAGGCAAGGCTTGAGAGTGCGTCATGAACAAAATATCGCTAATTATACGAAAGGCCACTTCTCCGAGCAGTGGCCTTGGCTCTTACTTTGAGCGCTGGCTCGTGCTGCGCGCATGGAGCTCTTCGTGCGGGACGGTACTCTCTTCAGCCCACGCCGCCGGAGCGCGTGCGCCTGCGTCGTCGGCACGAAGTCATTAGACTCCTGCCGTCCGCTCGACCACGCGCCTCAGCGAAGCGCGTCCAGCTGGCTCACGAACCGGATTGGTCGAGCCCACCCCAAGACGCCCAGCGAGCACTCCGATCATGAATGACGAGCCGGTCCACGTGGTGACCGATCACGGAGACCCCGCGATGTTCTCGCCCCATCGCCTGGTGCGCTCGCGCACGCACCTGCCCCTGGCCGTCGACCGGCCGGGCACGACCCTCGGCCAAATGCTCGCGGGTCTGCCTCGCGCCGCCCTCGAGGCCTGGAGCCTGTGGCGCACGGCTCGACGCCAGCGCGGCACCACGGCCATCGTGACCCAAGGCTGCTCGCTGCAGTCCTACCTCTGCGCCACCCTGCAGGCGATCTGTCGCCCGCTGTGCGCCCCCCGCACCCACGTGGTCTTCGACCTCTTGCTGGAGCCGAGGCGGAGCGGGCTGGGCGGACTGTTCGACTCCTGGAAGGCCTGGGCCTTCCGCCACGGAAAGGTGCGGGCCGTAGTCTGGGGCGCGGAGGACGGCGAGAACTTCGCGCGGGAGTACGGCCTGCCGCTGGAGCGCTTTCGGCTCCACTCCTTCTACTCCACGCTGACCGACTCGGAGCTGAAGCGGGTCGAGCAGATCGACCTCGACCCGGGCGACGACGGCTTCATCTTCGCCGGGGGCAACAACGGCCGCGACTACCCGACCCTGATCGCCGCGCTGAGCGAGGTCGACTACCCCATCGTCGTGGCGACCACCGACCCGACCGTCCCGCCCCTGGCCGAAGGCCTGGACCACGTCACGGTGCGGGGCGTGTCGCCGGTCGAATTCCGCCGCCTCATGTCGCGCTGCACCCTCTTCGTCGAGGCCCACCCCGCGGGCGCCTTCCGCACCGCCGGGCACCAGTCTCTGCTGAACGCCATGAAGCTGGAGAAGCCCATCGTGCTCGCCGACAGGCGCAGCGCGCGCGGCCTCTTGGAGGACGAAGTCGAGGGCCTCGTGGTCGAGGCCGGCGACGTGGAGGGGCTCGCCCGCGCCGTGCGAACCTTGCTCGAGCACCCCGATCGCAGGCGGCGAATGGCGGCCCGGGGAAGGGCCCGGCTCGACGACCCGATCTACGCCCCCGACCTGCACCTGCAGTCCATCTACAACTTTGCCCTCGGCCTCGAACATGCCCGCCTGGGGAAACCGGGAGAGCCGGCGGTGATCGAGTTGTACGGGCCCGCCGAGGCCTCCGGAATCGACCCCCGGTCGAGGGACGTGCAGGCCGGCCACTAACCCTCGAGGAGGGGGCGGGAGACCGCGCGCAGGAAGGCTGCCTGGCCTTCGGGGATTCACAAAAAAAAACGCCTCGCCGTGATAGAATTGCTTTGCACAGGCCCTGAGCCGCTATCCATGGAAAGCTACCGGAAGAAGGAAGTGAGAGGTGTGATGCCAGTATCCGGAAAAGACGACGTGCCCGGCGAGGTACGCCCGTCATTCCGCTCCTATATGTTCGGCGGAGATTTCGTGTTCAGCGTAGGCCACGACTTTTTCCGCAACCGCGCGACGACCAGGCTTGTCCTCATGGGCAACGACGTCTTTCACCCATCCGCCGCTTTCCACGAAGTTGCCGAGCTGGCACCCCACGTCGAATTCGTGCCTGACTGGAGGGAAGAGAAGCCGATCTCAGGTACGATCGAGAAAGTACCAAATTCCCCGCGCACGAAAACGCCCGAGGGAAACCCCCACGCGGCCAGCTCCTCCAGGGATCCGGCTCGCACGTGAATCGTTCGACGGCTGCGGACCTCTTCAAGAGGAACACGCAACTTCTGGTTTCCTGGCTGCGCGGCGAAACTGACGACCTCGCGAAAGAGTTCGCAAGTGATTCGCAGACAACTGGGAAATTTCTCAAGTTCGTAAGTCAACAGGGGCTAGGTTTTCAGTTCGCGGTAGCCCTTGAAGACTCTCCGCTGCGATCCCATATCGACCAGGCAACTCTGGCGGAACGGGAGCGGTCCCGGGAAATACGACGCGAACGCCAGGCGAAGCTCATCACGCAGTTGAAGGAGATCGACGATCTGCTGCGAAGCCGGAATCTCGACTACCGACTGCTCAAGGGACCGTTCCTCGCCGAGCGCTTCTATGGCGGCAGCGACAACCGCCAATTCGGAGACCTCGACATCCTGATCCATTCCGAACGCCTTCCGGAAGCCGATGAGTTACTTGCGAGCTGCGGCTTTCAACGACGCACCAGCGCCCCGCTGTCCGACCGGCTCGCGACTCGTTTCGCGCATGGCTTCGACTACCAGCGGGGCCCCTACCGAATCGACCTGCACTGGGCCCCGGCAACCCATCCCTCCTACCGGATTCACCAGGCACGACTCTGGGAAAGCGCGCCGCCCCTCGTCATCGCGGACCGGAACATCCCTGTCCTCTCCGATGAGTCCGCCCTGCTTTTCCTCGCGGTGTCCTTCTTCGAGGATATCGAGCGCGGTGCGGGCAAACTAAAGTCAGCCATCGATATCGAACGCATGGCCTCGGTGATGGAGGGCCAAACCAACTGGCAGGCTCTTCTACAGCGCGCCGAAGCCGAGGGATTCGGCAGGATTTTCCCCGCGATTCTTCGACTCACATCCGACCTGGCATCGAGCCGAGAAAGAATGCCCATGCTGGCGGCCGAATTGGACAAGATTCCCACCCGGGCCCCTGCCACCTGGAAAGACCGGTCCGCACTTCTCGAGGCACCCCGGGGCAGCCTGCGAAACAAGCTTTGGGCCTGGCGGCTCTATGACTACCCGCGCCCATTGGCCATAGCGTGGTGGGCCCTATCCCTGCCCGCAAGACGCGCGATCTACGCACCCGTGCGATTTTTCGGAAGTCGGCCCCGGCCGGGCCCGCCGGCACCAGGCGAGCGCAGGTCGAAATGAATCCACCCCACAACAGGGACACCACCGATGCCTGAGCCCCACTTGCCAGCACTCCACGATGTCAGCGCCCTGATCCTCGACAACGGCGAACCCCAGGTTGCCCGGGCGATCGAGGGCCTCGAGAAACAGAGCGTCGCGCTGCGCGACACGATCCGGATCGGACCGGAGATTCGCCCCCTCCATCGGGCTTTCAACGCGGGGGTGGCTCGCATTCGGACCGACTTCTTCATTCAGGTCGATGCTGACATGGTGTTGGACCCTTCTTGCCTGGAAATTCTTCTTTCGTGCATCGACGAGCGGGTGGGAATGGTTTCCGGACTTTTGCGCGACCCGATCCTGGGGCGCATCATGGGAGTGCAACTCTTTCGCACGCAGTACGTCCGGGACCACCCCTACGGGGATTCAATCGTTCCCGAGAGCGATTTTTCCACGGCGATGCAACAAGCGCAGTGGTGGTTGGTTTGTGCGCTTGCGCCGGATTCGCCACACAAGGAGGCGCATACGGTCGGCCTCCACGATCCCGCCTATACCTTCGAATCGACCTTCGCCAAGTTCCTCGTCACCGGAGCCCAGCTTCGTGCGCGCGGGGCGGGGCATCGAGCGCGTACGTTCCTGCAGCAGATCCTGCGCAGCCCGCACGATTGTGCAGTCATCGCAGCCATCGCGGCAGCGCGTGGTTTTACTCTCGCCTGGACCGGCGATCCGGTGCGACCGGTTCCCACCGATCGAGAAATCGCATGGCTGGACAAGTTCCTGAACCGGAGCCCCGGCGACTCGGAGCCAGAAGAAGCGCTACTTCCCGCCGAGGGGAACCTCCGCGGGCTCTACGAGGCCGGCCGCACAAAAGGACACGAACTCTACCTGAGGAACGCTGGCCGGAATTTCGTGTCGATGTTGCAGTCTCTGGCGGACACTTTGTCGATCGAGGACTTTGCCCTGGCGGTCGGGCTTTGTTCCGGCCTATTTCGGGAGCTGGATCGACGGGAACCCATGCCGGACCGGGACTACCGCTACGAAAATCTGGAGACTCTCCTGGGATGAGGCCCACCCGAGGCCTCCGGGGCCTCGCCCTTCTGCTGTCGCCCGGCAGGGTCGAAGCCCCGCCTTTCATAGGGAGCATGCAGCTTGGCGACCAGGCCCCCGTCGCGGGTGATTCCGTCGCGGTGTATGAGGAAGAAGCCTCCCATCGGCGCTCAGAGTAACCCAGGGTCAGGCGGAAAGTGAAGGCTTCGGCGGGATGGACCTCTCAAACTCAGGGAATGAAGGGGGAGAAAGTTTCGCGATGCTCCTCGACGAAAGCTGCGATCGTCTCGTAGGTTTCTGGAACGCCGATATCCTGCCAAAGGCAATCGGTCGGATACACACAGACTCTTTTTCCGGCATCTCGCAGGCGCAGTAAGAGTTGGGGCATCGAGAGGGCTTCGTCGGGGCCGATGAAGCCGATGGCTTCGGGCGAAAGAGCGGTGACTCCCATGGCGAGAAAACTCTTCGAAATCGGTTTTTCGCGGTAATCAATGAGAAGAGAGTCCTGTCCGGCTTCTACGATTCCGAAGGGACTCTTGGACACGTGTTCGTGCACGGCCAGCGTGGCCGCTGCGCCCCATTGCTCATGGGCTTCCAGAAGTGCGCGGAAATTCAGGTCGGTCAACAAGTCGCCGTTGATGGCCACAAAGGGCTGGTCGAGTCCGTCGATCAAGCGGAGCGGGCCGGCCGTGCCCAGAGGGCTCGGTTCTTTCGAGTAGCGAGTCTCGAGCCCGAAATCGGCACCATCGCCGCAGACGTCTTCGATCAACTCGCTGAGGTGCGAAACCGCCAGGAATACCCGACCAAAGCCCTGTGCCGAAAGTTGACGGAGGAGAATCTCGAGAATCGTGGAGTTCGCGATCGGCAGAAGGGCCTTGGGGAGTTGAAACGTATACGGACGCAGACGCTCGCCCTGTCCGCCCGCGAGGATCACCGCCGGGGACGAGGTCGGCATACGGGGGGATCGCTCAGACATTGTAGACGTCTACCTTGAAACGATCTCGGTGGCTTTCGACCCAGGCCCTGGTTCTTTGCAGTCCTTCGGACAGTTCGATCCGGGGCTTCCAACCAAGAACGTCCTTCGATTTCTGTGGGTCGGCTATGAGTCGATCCACTTCGCTCGTGTTCGGCCGCTCGCGTGAAGGGTCACTTTCAACCGGAACTTCGCGATCTACGAGGTCCAGTATTTCTTCGAGCACCTTCTCCATCGACTGGGCCTTGCCGGTTCCCAGGTTGAAGACTTCGCCGGCCACATCCGGTTCGGTCGCCGCGCGGATCAACCCGGCGACCGTATCGGAGACGTAGGTGAGGTCACGAACGGGGTAGAGTGACCCCACTCGCACCCGGTCGCCCCACAAAGCTTGGCTCAGAACCGAGGGGATGAAGGCGCGCGCGGATTGGCGTGGGCCGTAGGTGTTGAACGGCCGGACGGTGACGACGGGAGTCTGGTAGCTGCACCAATACGACTGGGCCAGTTTTTCCGCGGCGATCTTGCTGGCCGCGTACGGTGACTGCGCTTGTAGAGGATGGAGTTCGTCGATGGGGGTGTGTTGGGCGCTGCCGTAGGTTTCGCTGCTCGAAGCCAGGAGCACCCTCTGGGTCTCGTGCTGTCTTGCGGCCTCCAGGACGTTCAAGGTGCCCATGACATTCGTCTCGGTGACGGAAGCGGGCGCCAGGTAGGAGTACGGAATCGCTACGAGGGCGGCCAGGTGAAAGACGCTATCGGCGCCGCGGATCAATTCGGAGCAAGAAAACGGATCGCGAACGTCTCCCGGACGAAATTCGATTTCCTTGTAGGTACTCGCGGGAAGATCTTCGAGATTGCCCCGGTCATTGCGACCATTGTAGTGCGTCAAGGCACGAACGTTTGCGCCGCGTCGAACCAATTCTTCGCAAAGATGGCTTCCGATGAAGCCTCCGGCACCCGTAACGACGACTCGTTGCCCTTGCATGGAAAAGTGGAACTCCGTGTTCGATCACCGGAGCAAGGCGCACGGCCCCGGCAGACCCTCAAGTGCCAAACTATAGACAAAATTCAGCCTCCGGGGAAAGCCCCGATAGCCCGATACCGGGGGCAGATCTGCGCCCGGATTGGAAACCCAATGCTTCCGCCCCGGTGCGAAAGGACGTAGGATCGCGGGGTAACACCTCCGATGCGCGCTCTATAGAGGTCGCCCATTTTCTTGACCATGGCGCCCCGCGGCTGGCGTCGCGAAGAACAACTTGCGTGAAAAGAATCAAGATCTTCTACGACTCGCCGGGATGGGCCTACCATCGCAAGGCTCTTAGCCTACAGAGTCACGCCCCGGCGGATTTCGCGACCGAGATTGGACCTCTGCGCGGTTGGGAGGATCTCGAAGAGGGACTACGAAGCGAGCCCTACGACCTGGTATTCGTCCTACCGATCCACGAAACCGCGATGGTGCGAGCGGCGGTTCAAGGCCGCGGTTGGGCCACCAAAGTCGTGGGCAGCTGGAACTCCGGCTGGCCGCGCGAGGGCGCCGATTTCCAGAGAGCCTACGAGATCGCCGACGCCATGGTCGTCAACAGTAAGAGCGCCTGGGAAAATTCCGGCGCGCCGCTCCGTGCGCATTACCTTCCCAACGGCGTGGACCTCGAAGTGTTCCGCGTTCGCGTGCCGCCCGGGCGACGGGCGCCGAAGGTTCTCTGGATGGGCTCGCGTCACCACCGGGAAATCAAGGGGTACGAATTGCGTATTCGGCCCCTGAGAGCAGAATTGGCCGCAGCCGGAATCGAGTGCGACTTTGCCCTGGTCGACTCTCTGGCGCCGCCGCGAAATGTCGAGCAGATGGTCCAGTGGTACAACGAGGGCACGGTTTTCGTCTGCGCGAGCCACAGCGAGGGGACGCCGAATACCGCGCTGGAAGCGGCGGGTTGCGGTTGTACGCTGGTGTCGACTCCCGTGGGAAACATGCCCGAACTGATTCGAGACGATCAAAATGGGTATCTAGTGGATGGAGAGACTCCGGACCTCGCCGGTGCGGTCCGACGCGCCATCGAGAACTATCCCCGGTTGACCAGAGAGCTCCAGCGAGACATTCGGAACTGGAGTTGGCGCGAAGCCAGCGTGGGGTTCTACGCTCTCTTTCGTTCCGTTCTGGGCGAGTCCCCGGCGGCACCCCCCTCGCCCGGGGGGGCACGGCGAAGATGAACGAGGCGGCCGAGAAGACGGAGTGTGTCGTCGGATACTTTCTGGGGGTTTTCCCCTGCCTCAGCGAAACATTCATTCGGCGAGAAGTTGCGGCACTGCGAAGGCAGGGAGTGAACCTATTGGTCTTTGCGTACCGCGGTGCGGACCTGGATCTGCTCGGACCAGACGAACGCGATCTGGCTCGCGAGACGATCTATCTCCCGGCTCGAACGGCGTGGTTGCTGCCTCTTCTTCGGCGACTCTTTCGGAATCCTTCGCAGACACTCGCGGCGCTTGCATTTCTCCGCAAGCGTCGCCGAACGCTCTTCGTCGGCGTCGCTTCGGTTCGGCGATTCTTGGCGCAGGTGCTGGGCCTCGTCGAAGAGCTGGAGAGATGCGGCGTGGAGCACTTGCATAGTCCCTGGGCTTTCGGTGATGCGGCCACCGCACGCCTTGCGGCGGAATTTCTTGCGCTTCCCTGCTCGCTCGAGGCTCGTGCGTCAGATTTGTACAAAAGAGATTGTCTGCCCGGCCTGGACGAAAAGCTGGCCGAATCCTCTTTTGTCATCACGAACTCGGACTACAACGTCGCGACGATCGGCCGGCGGTTGGGTGCCGATCATCGGGTGCCGGTCCGTCGCGTGTACGAAGGAGTCGAGATCGCCTCTCTGTGTCCCGAACCTCCACGCCACGGACCACTCGAACCCGCGCGTATTCTTTGCGTCGCGCGCATCACCGAACCCAAGGGATTGTCCTATCTTCTCGATGCAGCGAGACTGCTCAAGGAACGAGGCTACTCCTTTTGCTGTGAAGTCGTCGGCGCCCGGGTGGACTCCGAGGAGCAATATGCGGACGAAATCCTGGACCGACGCCGTGAACTCGACCTCGAATCCGAAGTTCGTTTTTCGGGTCCGCTTCTTTTTGCCGAAGTCGTCGAGCGATATCGCTGGGCCGATCTATGCGTTTTGGCGGCGATCGAATCGTCGGACGGAAGACGCGACATTACCCCCAATAGCCTCATCGAAGCACTCGCGATGGGGGTACCCATAGTCAGCACCCGCTCTGGAGCGATTGCGGAATTGGTCGATCACGGCAAATCGGGCCTATTGGTGCCGCCCGCGGACGCTCGGAGTTTCGCCGACGCGATGCAGTTGCTGATCGACGATCAGGATCTGCGCCATCGCATGGCCCACGGCGCACGCGAGGCGGCAGCCATGCGTTTCGACATCGATCGCAACGTGCAGGTCCATGCGGAACTTTTTCGAAACAGCATCCGCGGAGGAATTTCTGGCTTTTCCGACACCCCTGGTAGGGGGCGGGAAGCGAAATTTGCGCCGCCGGAGACGATCGTGCAGCCTTCTTTCGATTTGACCCGATCGGTCCTGGGCTCGGACCTGGCGGCCTTGCTGGAACAACGCGGCAAGATCCCCGCCGAGATCGAGCCGCTCGTCCCGCCTTCTCCGTGGCGCCGGGGTACGGGTTCTTTTCGTTTGAAATTCAGCCAGGGCGAGGACGAGAAAGGAGTTCGCCTCGATGACCAGCGACGGGTCGAGGCGGTCTTGGAAATCATGGAGGCAGTGGATCACTCGGGCATCGTGCGACCGACCGAGCGGAGAGGCGGGGCTTATGTGCAGCCGTGGATCGTGGGATCGTCCTTGATCGAGGGGCCATGGTCTCGGGAAATCATCGCCCAGGCGGCGTCCCTGCAGGGTCATATGCACCGCACTCCGGTTCGTGAGGACATGCTGCGTTTGGCGGGTCGCGAAAAAGCGTCGCCCTGGAGAGATCGGCTTGAGGAGAGCCTCGAGGTTCTGGTGGCGCAATCCCGTTTGTCGACGGCGCGGCGCGAGCTAATCGCACGGATCGCCGAAGAACACCGCCCGCACACGGTCGCCGAAGGGTTCATTCACAAGGACTTTTGTGCCGAGAATCTGGTTCGGGATGTCGATGGGCGGGTTTGGGTCGTCGACAACGAATCGCTGACGGTCGGCCCCTATGCGTACGATTTGGCTCGAACGTGGTACCGTTGGCCACTGTCGGCCCAGTGCAGAAGCGAATACCTCGAGCACTACGAAGCCTACCGGTCGGCGCGCGACTTCGTAGAGCAATTCTCCTATTGGGGTATCGTCGTGGTCGTGAGGGCAGCCGTCTTGCGGCTCGAAACAGATGGGGCGGGTGCCGAACCGCCGCTTCGGCTTCTCGAATCCCTGGTGCGAGACCTCGAGTCGGGCATGCGACCGCGGGAGGCAATGCTCGAGGCAAGAGCGGAGGAACACTCGTGAGTTCTGAAGGATCGCCCCTCGTTTCGTCGGGCGAGAAGGTTCCTCGCCGCGTTTTTCGCAGCGATGGCAGTACGATTCGAGTTGAAAGTCGAGACGTCTCTGCGCTTCGCTGGCTAACGGAGTTTCTCGTGCCTCCTTTCGTGGAGGAAAACAGCTCTCCTGCCGACCACGTGGTGCGCCTGGTCGTGGATGCCTCTCGCTACGAGAGCTTGCGCGAAGAGGGATCCCGAGGCTCCGAGGAGGCCAATGTCTTCCAGCTCGACTCCGGCTTCAGAGCACTGCCGATCGCGCACCTTGAAGGCGGTTGCGCCGTCGCCGTGGACGATCGGCAGCGGGTAGTCTACCGGATCGATGCCACGACGCAGGAAGTCGAGATCTTGACCCGACCGGGCAACGCAGCATGTCGGACCGGCCTTCTCCAGGTGACCCGGGAGCTTGCCATGGCGCGTTCCTGGCGTTCGAAACGACTCCTGGCGCACGCCGCAGGCTTATCGAAGAACGAACGAACTCTTCTCCTGGCCGGCCCCAAGCAGGCCGGAAAGACCACCCTCTTGCTTCATTGCCTGCGTGCATCGGGAACCGAAATTTTGAGTCAGGATCGCACTCTTCTCGAGCTCGGTGGGGAGGCAATAACCGCTCGAGGCGTCCCGACCTTCGCGTCCATTCGGGCCGGGACTCTAGACCTATTGCCCGAGATCGCGCGACGGGTGCATATGAGCCCCTACGGCCCCAGGTTGACTCTGGCCGAATGTGAGGAAACCTCGACCGTGCCGGTTCCGCGAGGTGGAGAGAGATACCTTACTCCCGCGCAGTTCAGTCGAGTCGTCGAACGGCCGATTTGCGAGAGCGCGCGGCTCGCCGGCATCCTATTCCCCGAACAGGCCAGAGGGGATTGCATAACGCTGAACCGACTCCAACCGGACGAAGCACGGTCGCGACTGCGCGATACGCTCTTCGGTTCGACGACCCGGGGCCGCCCCGCCTCCTTCTTTTCTCCAGGCGCTCCGATGGCCGAAGACGCGGCGATGGAACGTCGTTGCGATGAGGTTGTGCGGTGCACTCCCGTATTTTCTGCTTCGATTGGAGTCGGGGCTTTTTCTTCGTCGGAGACGGCGGTGGAATTGGTCGAAAGATTGCTCGCATGAAGCAGGCTACGCGGGATTTCGGAATCACCGTCGCGATGCCTGCCTACAACGCGGGCGCATTCATTCGTCAAGCATTGGAGAGCGTTTTGTCGCAGGAGGGCGTCGAGCTCGAGATCATCGTAGTCGATGATGCTTCGTCCGACGATACCGTGGAGGTGGCCCGCTCCGTCAACGATTCGCGTTGTCGCGTACTCCAAAACGAGTCTCGCCGCGGAATCGGCTATTGCCACAATCGAGTCCTTCGCGAGAGCCGCTTCGAGATCATTTCGCATGTGGATGCCGACGATTGGATCCGTAAGGGAGCGCTGTCGAAGCTAGCGCACGCCCTGGAGAGCGAGCCGGGGATCGGCTTGGCGCACTGTTATTACTTCGATGTCGACGAGGACGGCTCGACTACGATCGACGAGTTTCGTCGGCGTCGGACGGCGTTTCGTAGCCAACGTCCCGTCGATCTGGACTATCGAAACGCGCTTGGACGAAGCCCTTCCTACGCAAACCACTTACGGACCTACCGCCGGTCGACTCTCAGAGCTCTTGGAGGGTTCAACGAGAAGATTCCCTTCGGGATCGATTACGATATGGCGCTTCGAGTTCTGGAGCAGCACGAGATTCGTCTGGTCCCCGAGTTCCTCTATGTTCGTCGCCTTCATTCCCACAATACGACCGAGTCGTTGCGTTGGAAGCGATACCGGATGTGGTTCCGGAAGTATTGGATCCGCCGGTCTTTGCTTCGGGGAGGCCAGATCACCTACTGGTCGGACGCACAGTTCGACCTGGCCCGCTTCCTGTTGCAAGAGTGGCAGATACTCCGGGAACGAATCCGCTCGAGCCGGTAGTGTCGCGACGAGTCGGCGTTGGGGTGCCGGGCGATCAAGGGACTAGTGGGTCGAGATCGACTCTTTTTCCCCTTCGTGCGGCATCCCCGGAGACGAAGATCGAGTGGCATAGGGCGAGCAGGGCAATCCAGGACTGCGTAGCGTCGCTCTGGGCAAGTTCGTTTACTTTGGCCCGGAAGGACGGGTAGTCGGCACCAGCGACGAGTCGGTGGCCGTAGTCCAGATAGGCTTCGTAGTCGATTCTAGCTTCCCCCAAGAGAGCGGGAGGCGGCACCGCTGTCCGAGCAGAGGCTTCGCTCCGGGCTTGGAAGGCTTGTAGCACGGCGAAGTCCGGGTGCTTCTCGCGGGGCAGTCGATCGTCTCGCGCGTGCTCGAAGAAGGCTCCGTGGCAAGAAGCGATGAGTGCGGTGGGAGCCTGGGAGTGGGAGCTCCTGGCGAGTCTCTGCGCGAGCTCACGCAGAGAAGACATCGTATTCCGGTACCGATGGCGTACGCCCTGGATGAAGAAGCGGCCGAAGGTGTAGGCGGGAGTGTAATCGGGGCGGTGTTCTCCGAAGGTGTGGCGCGGGTCACTAACGAAGTTCAGCGCATAGAGCAGAGCCTCTTCGCGATCCCCGAGCGAACGTGCGAAATCGGTATCCGAGGAAATCGAATCGGGAAAGGGGTGTGTTCGAAGACTCTTGGTCCGAAAGAGTTTTATCCCCTGGATTCTTCCCAAGATCGGGTCATTCAGGTGTCCCACCACCTCGGCCACGTGGTCGTGAACCGCCGCGTTGTGGTAGAGTTCGCCAAAACAGTTCGGGTCCAGAATCATGTCGGCGTCCACCGCGATCAGAAATTTCTCTTTGGCGCGTCGAGCTGCTTCGTTGAGGGCGCGGTGGTAGGGGGCGACTCCACGCACCGTCAGGATTTCCTTGGGAGCGTGGTTCTGGGCCACGATACTGGCCCGAGCTCGCTCGGTGGTCTCCTCGCCCATGGTCAGGAGAGCCGCACTGATCCCGCTCATTGTCGGCTCCCCTCTTTTCGTTCGAGCCGAGAACGCAATCGGTGGGCGGCGTCGCCGCGGTGGCCGTGGCGAGGAAAGACTACGTTCGGGATCCGGCCATCGTCGGTCGTCAGCATTCCTCCCTCGCCGGTCGGTATCGCCTTATTCGGGTAGAAGCTCAACGCCTACCTTGCCGCTGCTGGAGTTCGTAGAGCTGTGCATAGGTTCCGCGTTCGGCCATCAATTGGTCGTGCGAGCCCGATTCGACGATCTTGCCGTCATGCAGAACCAGAATGCGATCGGCCATCTTCACGGTCGAGAAGCGGTGCGACACGAGAATAGCGGTCCGTCCGTGAGCGAGCTCGCGGAAACGGGAAAAGAGCTCAAACTCGGCACGTGCATCCAGATTCGAGGTCGGTTCGTCGAGAATCAGGAGTGAAGATTTCCGACTAAAGGCTCTTGCCACAGCGAGCTTCTGCCAGTTGCCGCCCGACAGATCGGCTTCTCCGAAGCGGCGCCCCAGACGGGTTTCGTAGCCCTGCGGCAGACCTTCGATGATGGCGTCGATTCCAGCCTGGCTCGCGACTCCCCGGATGCCCTCCGGATTCCCGAGAAGCGTCTCGCAGTCTCCATAGGCGATGTTCTCTCCGGCGGTTGCTTCGAAGCGGGTGAAAGTCTGAAAGACGAACGAGATCTGCTGGAAGATGCTTTTGCGATCGACGTTGCGGAGATTCAGACCGTCGAAGAGAATGGCGCCCGAGTCGGGGTCATAGAGTCGGGCGACGAGCTTCAGGAGGGTGCTTTTTCCCGCGCCGTTTTCTCCGACGATTGCGACGGTTTCTCCAGCGGCGATCTTGAACGAAACTTTATCCAGAGCCTTCTCGCTGGAGCCGGGGTAAGAAAAGCTGACATTATCGAAGGCGATCTCCGATCGAGTCGCCGTGGGCAGGCTGGGCTCGTGCGCAGCTTCATCCACGGGGCTCTCTTCCAGAAAGCCTCGCACGTCATGAAGGTGGAGAACGTCGTCCTTCAGTTGTCCAGCGGAGCCAATCAGGCTGGCCAGGCCATTTCGGAGACGCATCGCAGCTCCGCCGAAAATCGCCAGATCGCCTAGCGTGAGATTCCCCCTCACAACCTGGATGCCAACATGGAAAAAGAGCGCGTAGATCGCGGACGTCGTCAATGAGATGAAGAGTGCGCCGGATCGAAAGCTCTTCCGGTAGAGTTTTTGGTCTTGGTCGCGAAATTCGCGCATCAGTGATCGGAAGCGCTCCGTCAGCATACCGGCCAGGTTGAGGATCTTGATCTCGCTGACGGTCTCGCGACCGGTAAGAGTGGAAACGAAATAGTCGCTCCATCGCCGTTTCGTAGTGCGGGCCACATCGAGTTGGTAGCGACTGTTCGCCAGACGCAACTGGAAGAAGAGGTAGGGGATCGAAAAAACTGCGACAACGAGAATCGTCAGAGGTTCGATATATGCCAGTACGGAGACGAGGGAAGCTACGTTGAGCGCTGAGCCTATGGTATCGGTACTCTCGGTTACGAAGGACGCGACTCGCTCCGAGGGCTGGTGCTGTGCTCGTGCCAGCCTGTCTTGGGATTCCGGATCTTCGAAGTAGCCCACCTCGAGACGAGAAGCTTGCGCCAGCACGGTCGAGGTCAGTTCTACTTCGACTTCATTGCGCAGTCTCGTCTTGAAGAGCTTGTTCGCCAGGTTCGACAGCCCTTCCAGAAGGGTCAGACCAAAACCCAGGGTAAGCCAGGGGAAGATTGACCGGGCCGATCCATCCCCTGAGGCTATGGCTCCGATCGCTGCATTGACGAGCCCGCGTGCCGTCAGGGCCAGTGCGGCGGGCAAGAGTGCGCGTACGATTGATATCGCGGCGACCCAAGTCAGGACTTTCGGACAAATCCCCCAGGCGGTGGCCAGCGCCCACCGGCCATTGGTCGCCATTTCAGCCAGGGAATGCGTCGTGTCTCGCAGAGAGGACTGTTTCATGTCAGGGCCGTTTTCTCATTTGGGAGCATGTACGCAAGGTGTCATTCGTTCTTGGGCGGACTTTCAGAGAGTGCAGTTCGCATTCGGAGCCAGCATTCTGCGAGGGGCCCGTCGTGCTCGATCGACTTGCCGACTTCACTCTCTGTGCAGATTCCGTGGTATCCGTCCCCACGGACTGCTTCCGACCGGGAGCCGCTGAGTCGGGTGGACGCCACCAGATGCCGTAGACCGCAGGACCTGCACTCTCGGGGGGTTCTTCCTGGTCACGACGAAAGCCCATGGATTCCAGCACGTCACCCAGCTTGGAAATCCCCGTGCACTGGGAATCAACGGCGAGAGCACGAATGTCGTACCGCGCAATCCCGAGCCAGAGCCGTCTCGGTGCAATCTCGCATTCTCCCTCCCGTTACTCAAGGCCACATAACGTGGGCTCTGCGCGATGTCACTTTCACCGCAGAAGAAGGCGAGGTGCTCGGCATCGTCGGAGACAACGGCGCCGGAAAGTCCGTGCTCCTCAAGCTACTGAGCCGGATCACACCTCCGAGCGAAGGCATCGCCCGTCTCTATGGCCGTGTCAGCAGCATGCTCGAGGCCGGAACCAGCTTCCACAAAGAATTGACGGGGCGATACTGGGAATGACCCGAAGCCAGATCGACGAACGCCTGGATAAAATCATCAGCCCGCCGGCGCGAGCATCAAGGTGCTAGTTATGGTCGCTTGGACTTCCTGACCTCCCAAGACCATTTCCTGCGCCGGTGCGGTTGTAGCGATCGTTGACACTTCCTTCTCTCTCTTTTTCTTATGGCCCGGCTAGATATTGCTACCCCATCGCCAGGAAGCCGCCGGCTCAGGCGGCGGCCTCAATCACCGGAATCTCGCGTGCTGCGGGACCGAGTTATGGTTGACCTATTCCCTGCGGGCGACGAGCGTTCAAGCTCGGCCCTACGCCACACCATCGCTTAGGGACACCGCTATTGCCCGGCCGTCGCACAGGCCGTTGCGGGGGATTGACCGCGCCACGCTCTGCGCAAGTTCCGCCGGGAGTCTTGCCTCGGCGGCTATCGGCGTGCTAGCTGTTTTGCTGTAGCCAGGGAATCGTACCGTCAACATCAACCGAAGGGGAAACACTCGATGAAGAGTTCGTTCGTGAAAGCCGCCTCTGCGGCGCTACTGTCCTTTGCTCTGGTGATGGGTCCGGCGGCTACAAACGCCGATGCGTGGTGCTGGTGGAACTGTAACTACGCAAAGACGAAGTATCCGATCGTGCTCGCACATGGGCTGGCCGGCTTCGACGAGCTGTTCGGTGTCTACGAGTATTTCTACGCCATCCCCGACTACATGGAGAACAAGGGCGCTACCGTCTTCACCACGAGCGTCAGTCAGCTCAACTCGACCGAGGCTCGCGGTGAGCAACTGATCGATCAGATCGAGACCATCACGGCGATCACCGGCAAGGCCAAAGTGAACCTCATCGGTCACAGCCATGGCGGCTTGGATGTTCGCTATGTTGCCGCGACCCGGCCCGACTTGGTTGCTTCGGTGACCAGTGTGGCCACTCCACACAAAGGCGCGGAGTTGGCTGACTATCTCGTCGATAATTTCGAGAACGGAGGTTTTGCGCAGAGCGTGCTGGCGTTCTTCGCCGAGACGCTCGGTACCGTGATCGGATTGCTGTCGGGGTCGACCAATCCACAGGATGCCATCGCGGCACTCGAGTCGCTGTCGTCGGCGGGCACCGCAACGTTCAATGCGAGCTACCCGCAGGGTATTCCGTCCTCGTCGTGCAACGAAGGTTCCTCGACCGTAAACGGTATTCGCTACTACTCGTGGTCGGGTACGGGTGTGCTCACGAATTTGTTCGACATTTCCGATGTTGCGCTTGGTCTGACTTCGCTCTTTTACAGTGAGTCGAACGATGGACTCGTCGGCCGTTGTAGCTCCCATTTGGGCGACGTGATTCGCGACAATTACTTCCAGAATCATCTCGACGAAGTGAACCAAGTTCTCGGGCTGGTCTCTATCTTTGAGACCAATCCGAAATCGCTGTTCCGCACTCACGCGAATCGGCTGAAGAAGAAGGGGCTCTAGCAAGCTGCCCCGGGACGGCCGAGGGAGGTCATGCCGGGTCGGCCCGTTCTGCGTCATGAAATTTCGCGTTCTCTTGCTTCTCGTTCCCACGATTGTGCTGGTGCTGTATCTGGCCGCCGACCGCAATCCCAACAACTCGGTCGACCTTCGGCCGGTCGTCGCACGGTCGAATGGTCCTGAATCCTCAGGCGGCGCTTCTCAGACGCGAGGCTCCGACAACTCCTCGCGCGCTCTTGCTGTTGCTGCCCGCAGTTCCAATGGCGCTTCGGCTACTCTCGGTCCATTACCGAAATCGCTGCGCGGCACCGATGTCGATGGTGGGCTCAGCCTCGACGACGACGGGCTTTTCTTCGCCGACACCGACGCTCTAGCGCTGTTCGACTACTTTTTGACTGCGCTCGGAGAGGAATCCTACGAAGATGTCGTTGCGCGTATCACCGCCGAGATTCACTCGCGGCTCCTCGAGCCCGCAGCGTCTGGGGCGGTGGCGTTTCTAACGCAATATCTGGAGTACCGAACGCGGGCTGCCGAGTTCGAAACACCGGGCTCACTGTCTGCGGGGCTCGATCGACTTTCGGCACTACGCCGAGAGATGTTCGGTACAGACGTAGCCGCGCGACTGTTCGGTGACGAAGAACTTCGTGCTCGTGTCACCATTGCTCAGCGTGATATCGCTGCAGACCCCGAGCTTAGCGAGTCCGAAAAGACCCGTCTTCTTGAAGAAGAGTTCGCCAAATTGCCGGCGGCGCTACTCGAATCGCAACAGCGCGCGACGGCGCATCTCGATCTCGCGCGCACCGAATCCAGCATGCGAGAGGATGGCGCGAGTGGTGAAGACATTGCGGCGATGCGTGAGCAGCGGTTCGGCCGAGAAGCTGCCGAGCGCCTTCGCCGGCTCGACGTACGGCGCGCCGAGTGGGACGGCAGAGTCGATGAGTACCGTTTGTTGCGAGAGTCGATTCAAAACGACGCGAACCTGACGCAGCAAGAAAGGAAGTCCCTGGTCGAAGAACTCCTGCACGAGCGTTTCACCGACCCCGAGAGAATCCGAGTGGCGGCGCTCGACCGGATCGAAGCGTCGGACAACGACCGTTAGCGACGGCGCCTAGTCGTTGCGGATGAGGCTACCGGCTGTGTCGCCGGTTTCGCGTAGCCGCGCGGTGCTGTGCCCAACCGTCGTTAACGGGACAGTACCTAATAAGTCGCTCCTGATACTCCCCTACCCGCGCTTGCACGCCCTAGCCGCGGCTCGTACTGATTGCTAGAGATTAGGCCAAGTCCAAATAGCGCGCCAGAATACGCGTTGCGAAATTGTCTTCGAACGTGAAGCCGTCCATGTGCTCGCCGGCTTTCTCGCGGATGTCCGCGAGGCGCGTGATGATTGCGCCGTGGCGCAGCGATGCCCAGTGAATCCACCAGGTCAGATCTTGCAACTCAACGCCCGCGCACTGTTCGTAGTGCGCGATACACTCTTCATCTGACGGCACGTCGGGTAGGCGCGGCAACTCGACCGCATCTGAGAAGAACACCGGGAAGAACAAGAACCAGCCGAGGTCCTGTTCGCGCGGCGCAAAGCTCGCCATCTCCCAGTCGAGCAACGACACCGGGCTGAAGCCGTCCTCAGCGAACATTGTGTTACCAAAGCGCGCGTCGCCCCACGAGAAGACACGTGACGAAGGTTCGGGAACACTGGCCATCAAGCGCTCGAGCGCCGTCTGGAGTAATGCGTGGGAGCGACCTTGAAGAACCCAATCGAGATAGTGGGTGTAGTAACCTATCTCTTGTTCGATACCCGGCGCGCCGTAACGACCGCGGTCAAGAAAGCCGAGGTCGTTCTCATCGGGATCGATAGCGTGCAGACGCGCCATCGCCTCGATCGTTGAGAAATAGGCTTCGCGTTTTTGATCGGCGTCGGCTTCGAGAAGAAATCCGTGGATCGTGTATGGCGGCGAATCTGGTGGGACGCGGCCGTCGACAGCCTCCATCACCAAAAATGGCTGGCCGAGCACGCCCGCATCCGACTCGTACCACGGTGCGTTCGGCGAAGGCACGCCATGCGCGCGTGCCGCGTTCATACAGCTGCGCTGCATCGGCATGTCGTAGTCGGGGAATACCGTCTCGCCGGTGGGCCGACAACGCACGACGTAGGTCGCGCGCTCGGTAGCGCCGGCGACCGACCACGATGCATCGACGATCATGGTCTCGCTCGAGAATCCGCTCTCACCGGGAGAGCGAATGTCGCCGATCTCAACGGCCGCGCCATCGAGCCGGTCCGACAGCCACGCAGCGAGTGCGCCACGAATGCGCTCGACCTCGGCCGCTTCCTTCTTCGGCTTCTCTGCGCGCAGCTCCTCGCTGGTTGGGCTCATAGAGGAAGATCACCGATGGCCGATGCCAACGATTCGTTTTCCTTCCATGCTTTGATGGTCCGCTCGGCGATCCGCCACTGATGCACTTCGTCGGCGCCATCGGCGAAGCGCGCCCAACGCGCTTGCAGCGCCATGTGGGCGAGCGGTGTGTCGTGCGAATAGCCCAACGCGCCGTGCACCTGAATGGCGCGGTCGATGATGCGCCCCAGCGAATTGGCAACGAAATGTTTCGCCATCGACACCTCGGACTTGAAGTCCTCGCCGGCGTCGATCTTGTAGGCCGCGTGCAACACCATGAGCTTGCTCTGGTACAGCTCCATCGCCGAATCGGCGATCATCCATTGAATGCCCTGTTTTTCCGACAGCATTGATCCATGCGCAAAGCGCTTGGTGGCGCGGTCAACCATCATTTCGAGCGCGGTCTCCGCCTGCCCGAGCCAACGCATGCAATGCGCCAGACGTGCCGGGCCGAGACGCGACTGACCGAGAAGATGGCCCTCGCCACGCCCGCCGAGCATCTGCTCGCGGTGCACGCGCAAGTTCTCGATGACGATCTCGGAATGACCACTGGCCCCGTGCATCGTCTCGATCTCGCGCACGTCGTTCCAGCCTTCGGTAGGAATCTCGACGATGAACGCCGAGTTCGCCGCCTGGGGTATGTCTGGGTTGTCTTCGGTACGCGCAATCAGAATCGCGAAGTGCGCCCGTCGCGCGCCCGAGATGAACCATTTGTGGCCGTTGATCACCCAGAAATCCCCGTCGAGCACGGCCTTGGTCTGGATCAGCGTCGGATCAGAACCCGCGACTTCGGGTTCGGTCATCGCGAAACAAGAACGCATGCGGCCTTCGCAGAGCGGTCTGAGATATTTCTCTTTCTGCTCGTCGGTGCCCCATTTCTCGATGGTGTGCATGTTGCCTTCGTCGGGCGCCTGGCAGTTCATCGCGAACGGGCCGAAGCGGGCACGTGCGGCTTCAGAAGCAACCATCGCGAGCTGGACATGACCCAGCCCCATGCCGCCCCAGGATTCCGGCATGTGCGGCAGCCACAAACCGCGAGCGATCGCCTCTTTGCGCATCTTGATGACGCCGGCGCGCAACGAATCACGGTCCTCTTCGTCGATATCTTCTTCGATCGGCTTGACGATGTCCTTGATGAACGCCCGAACGCGCGCACGGAGCTCTTCGAGCTCCGGCGTTAGTGTGAAATCAATTGCCATCTAGTAACTCCCGGTTCGCCGCGCTCGCCTACTCAGCCGAGTAGCCCATGATGGCTTTCGTTTCGAGGAATTCCTCGAAGCCCGCCGCGCCCCACTCTCGCCCATTGCCAGAATGCTTGTAGCCACCGAAGCCCGCGTTGACGTCAGCCTGCGCGCCGTTGATATGGATGTTTCCCGACCGAATTTTCTTGGCGACCTTGCGTGCTCGCTCGATGTCGCCGGACTGCACGTAGCCGCTGAGCCCATAGAGCGTATCGTTGGCCACCTGGACGGCTTCATCTTCGTCTTTGTAGGGCAGAATCGAAAGTACCGGACCGAAGATCTCCTCACGCGCGATCGTCATATCGTTGTTGACGTTGCCGAAGACGGTCGGCTTCACGTAGTAACCATTTCCGAGCCCTTCGGGCTTGCCCGCACCGCCGGTTACAACGGTCGCGCCTTCTTCGATCCCTTTCTCGATCAGTGCCTGAATCTTCGTGTACTGCACTTCGCTCACCACCGGGCCGAGCATGGTGCCATCGGTGTTCGGGTCGCCGACCTTCATCGCCTCGGCCGCCGACTTCGCGATCGCGAGCGCGTCATCGTGTAGATCTTCGGGAACCAGCATGCGCGTAGGCGCGTTGCAAGATTGGCCGCTGTTCGTGAAACACGACTGCACGCCGCGCGACACTGCCTTCTCGAGATCGACATCGTCGAGCAGGATGTTTGCCGACTTGCCGCCGAGTTCCTGAGCCACCCGCTTGACGGTCTTGGCTGCGTTCTCGGCGACTGAAACACCCGCGCGGGTCGAGCCCGTGAACGACATCATGTCGATGTCCGGGTGCGACGAGAGCGCAACACCGACGGTGGGACCGTCGCCGTTTACCATATTGTAAACGCCGGCCGGCACGCCGGCTGCGTCCATGATCTCCGACCAGATGTATCCGCTGAACGGCGCGACCTCGCTCGGCTTGAGAATCATCGTACAGCCGGCCGCCAATGCGGGCGCGACCTTGCACGCGATCTGGTTGATGGGCCAATTCCAAGGCGTGATCATGCCGACAACCCCGATCGGCTCCTTGCGAATCAACGTCGTGCCGCGTTGCTCTTCGAACTGATAGTTTTCGAGCACGCCGATCGTCGTGTTGAGATGCGCAATACCCATGGCCGCCTGCGCGGCCTTCGAGAGCCAGTGCGGCGCGCCCATCTCGGTGGTGATCGCCTCAACGACGTCGTCGTAGCGCGACTGGTAGACCTCTACGATCTTGCGGAGCAGTTCGAGCCGTTCGTCGACCGATGTTTCGGAAAACGTCTCGAACGCCTTCTTTGCGGCCGCGACGGCCTTGTCTACGTCGGCCTTGACGCCAAGGCTGATCTGGCCGGCGACTTCTTCGTTGGCGGGGTTCAGTACATCAAACTCTTTTGGGCTGGCAGGCTCGACCCATTGCCCATCGATATAAAACTGACGACAGTCTCTCACGTTAGTACTCCTTTTCAGTCGTTTGAGGCCCTTAGGCCTCAGTCGATCGCAGCCCGTAGGCCTCAGTCATTTTGGGCCCGGGGGCGCGCGGACAACCTGCCGGCACGCTACGGGCGAACCGGAATGTTTTGTCAGAAGCGGCACCCTAGGTCACGGACCCCTCGGAAACCGCCACACCGGGCCCCGGCCGACTAGACATAGCAACCCGGTATACATTACCTCTAACCTCGGAGAACCGGAGACAACGCTATGAGCACCCCAGCAGCAACGAGCGACGAGAACAGAAAGCCCTTTCACCTGCGTGGCAACTACGCGCCGGTGCTGGAAGAAGTCGAGTCCTTCGATCTCGAGGTCGAAGGGACGATTCCTCCAAGCCTCGACGGTTTCCTCGTGCGCAACGGCCCGAATCCGAAAACGGGCGACTCGCAGCACTGGTTCTTCGGAGACGGCATGTTGCACGCGGTCGAGTTTGAGGCGGGCAAGGCCAAGACCTACCGCAATCGCTGGGTGCGCACGCGACAATTTCTCGAGGACGCCCAGGCCGTCGATCTGGAAACCGGCACGATCGACCGGACGGTAGGTGCGTCGAACACCCATATTTATCCGCACGCCGGCAAACTGTTGGCGCTGGTTGAATCCGGTTTTCCCGTTGAGGTCGACTGCAATCTGCAAACCGTCGGCGTACACGACTTCGACGGCAAACTCACTACCGCGATGACCGCGCATCCCAAGACCTGTCCCAAGACAGGCGAGATGCATTTCTTCGGCTACAGCTTCGCCGAGCCGCACCTGGTCTATCACTGCACCGACAAGAACGGGCAGCTCATCAAGACCGAAGTCATCGAAGGCGCCGGTCCATCGATGATCCACGACTTCGCTATCACTGAGAACTTTGTCGTGTTCATGGACCTGCCGATCGTTTTCGATCTCGAAACGGCGATGCGCGGCACGATGCCCTATCTATGGAACGACGACTACCCGGCTCGCGTCGGTGTCATGCCGCGCGAAGGTACGGGCGCTGAGACCAAGTGGTACGAATTGAAGCCGTGTTACGCCTTTCACTCTCTGAACGCTTACGATGACGGAAATACGATCGTGATGGACATTTGCCGTTACGAAGACATGTGGCGCGGCGACGCCAGCGCGTTCACACCTTCTTACTTGCATCGTTGGACGATCAACCGTGAAACCGGCCATATCGGTGAGCAACAGCTCGATGATCGCGTTGCGGAGTTCCCGCGCATCGATGACCGGCTGACCGGACAGCCGCACCGTTACGGCTACGCCGCGTGGGCGAAGAGCACTGTCGCGAGCGAGGCCACCGCGCTCGTCAAGTACGATCTCAAGACCGGGGAATCCTGCGCACACGAGTTCGGCGCAGGACGCTCACCGAGCGAAGGCGTCTTCGTCGCCGACTCCGAGAGCGCCGGCGAGGACGAGGGCTGGTTGCTAACGTACCTCTACGACAAAGCGGACAACGCGAGTGAAGTCGTGGTACTGGACGCACAAAACCCGACGAACGCCCCGGTCGCTCGCGTCAAGCTACCCCAACGCGTCCCGTTCGGTTTTCACGGCTGCTGGGCACCGCGTACCGGCTAGGCAACGGCTATAGGCTGGCGATGTAGTCCTGCATGCGCGGGCCGATCACGTCGCGCAGATGCTCGACCGTATTGATAGGGCGCATCGGAACGTCGATTGCACACAGCAGCCCATCCTCGTTCACCGTGATCAAATCGATGCCCTGAAGATTCTGACCGTCCACCTGGCCGATGAACTCGAGCGCCAGCTCTCGCCCCGATCGCCATTGGCGATGGTAGGTAAAGTCCTCGATCGTTTCGAGGATCAAGCCGAGTAGGAAGGCAACTAGCTCCTTCCCTTCGAGCCGATTCCAATACGGCGGTGCTCCGATACTCACGTCGTCGGCCAGGATCTCGACGATCGCGGCCGCGTCTTGCTCACGCACGATGCGGTGCCACTCCTCGAGAAAGCTGTCTACTTCGCCATGTTCCATCGTTTCTTACGAGGCCTCCAAGACTTCGACTACGACCGGGATTCCGGTCATGAAAGACTGATTCGACAATGCTTCGTAACTATCGGCACCGATCGGCAGCAACGCGTTCGGGTTCGCGCCGGGAGTCTCGCGCGCATAGCCCATGCCCGACGTTTTCGCGTTGCCCCATCCGTGCGCCAAAGCGACGACCCCGAGCATGAGCCCGTCATCTGCTTTGACCGCTACTTCGATGCGTCCGAACTCGTTCGCAAGCCGTACATCGTCACCATCGGTGACTCCGTGCGCCGCCATGTCGTCGGGGTGCATATAGAGATAGTTTCGATCTCGTCCCGCGCGCTTCATGCCCTCGAGATTCGCGTACCAACTATTGTGCATGTTGTGTTCGCGACGTGAGATGAGCTTGAGACGATCGCGCCCTTCCTCATCCATCTGCTCGAACAGCCGTTCGCAACGCTCCAGCGCGTCGTCGAAGGCCTCGGGGCAACAGTCGATCTTCTTGTCGTCGGTTTGAATGCGGGTCTCGAAGAAGTCGCCGCCCGCTAACGGATCACCGTAGACGTGCCCGTGCGGCTTCGCGCGAACCTCTTCGAGCGAAACCCCCCGCGTGGCCATCATGTGATCGATGCGCGACCACAGCATTTCGTCGCTGATCTCTTGCTCCGGGTCTTCCACCGCATCGAAGACCGAACGCAGGCCCATCGCTTTGGCAATGCGGCCGAAGATCCACCATTCCTCTCGACGTTCGTCGCGAGCCGCGACAACGCGCTCGGTGAATTGGATCCAAGGCTCATGCTGAACACCCAGCCCGGTGATGTTGATGTCCTGGCGCTCGAACTGATCGGTCGACGGCAGCAGGTAATGCGCGTATTCACCAGTGGCATTGCGGTAGAGGTCGATCACCACGAGCATTTCGAGTTTTTCCATCGCTTCGCGCAGTCGTCCCTCGCCGCCAATCGAAAGCACCGGGTTTCCGGCCGTTACGAACAGCGCGCGGATCGGATTCTCGGCATCGAGAATGTAGTGCGACAGCAGGTTGCCCGGCAGATCGCCTTTGCGAACCGGCCCGAACTCGCCATCGACGAGCGTTCGAGCAAAATCACCACGCCCAGCTTTAGCGCGCTCGTAGAACCCGACCGGTACGACGTTACCGCCCGAGCGATCGAAGTTTCCTGTTACAAACGACAGCATCTGGACGAGCCAGTAGCAGAGCGTTCCCTGCCGTCCCATGTTCGTACCGGTCGACATATGCACCGACGCGGCGCTTGCTTGGCTGAACTCGCCCGCGATTCGTCGAATCGTTTCGGCGTCGATGCCGGTTACACGCGCCGCACGATCAGCGGGATACTGCGCAACGAAACGACGTAGTTCGTCGACGCGCGCACCATGCGCGGCGACTACTTTTTCATCGAAGCCGCCGATGCCGTCGATCTCGTGTATGAGCGCGGCGAGTAAATAGACATCCGTATCGGGTCGGATGAGCAGCGCGTCGCCACCGCCTGAATCGACCGACTCGATGCGGCGCGGATTGACGAAGTATACTTTCGCGCCGCGCGCGCGTGCCTTTTTCAGCACGCCAATAGGATCGGCAATCGACATGAAGCTCCAATGGCTCACACGCGGATTGCAGCCGAAGACCAGCAGCATGTCGGTGTTATCAATATCGGGGATCGGATGAATCGTGCTCGAACCGAACACCGCCTGCCCCCCCGCAAACTTGTTCGCGCAGTCTTGAGTCCCTGAGTTAAATCCGCGCCGAAGCCCGGCTTCACGAAAGAAGCTGTACATGTGCGACCCACACAGAGAATTGAACGCCGTCGGATTACCCACGTAGTAGCCAACCGACTCGGGACCGTAGCGCTCGATGAGCGCACCCGTGGTCGCCGCCACCTCGCCGATCGCTTCGTTCCAACCGATCCGGTCGTACCCACCATCGGCGCTGCGACGCATCGGATGGGCCAGACGGTCGGGATCGAGATGAATGTCGACGCCCGCGATCCCCTTGTTGCACGCGAATCCCTTGGTCACCGGATGTTCTCGATCCGGCGAGAGCCCAACCAACTCACCGTCGCGAACGTCGGCGATAAGCCCACAGGCCGGCTCACAGACTCTACAAAACGTATGTATTTTGTCGTTCGTCATCACTCGGCCTTCCTTAGATTGCGATCGAACAGCGCGAACAGCTGTTGCCAGTGGTGCTCAGCCGCGCGCTCATCGTATTGACCCTCACGGCTCGGGAACGCGAAGCCATGGTGCGCGTCGTCGTACCATTCGATGCTGTAGTGCGCGCCCGCGCTATCGAGATACGCGCCGAGCTGCTCGATCGTCTCGCGCGGAACCCACTCGTCGATACCGGCGCACATAAAACAGAGTTCTCCCTTCACCTGCTCCAATACCAAATGCGGTGAGTCGGGTCGCTGGGTCACCAGCGCTGCGCCGTACACCGACGCGGCGCACGCGATTCGGTCTGCATGAACGGCAGCTACGGTTATCGCGAAAGGCCCGCTCATGCAGTAGCCGACACAACCGATACGCTCGGAGTCGGCTGCCTCGTCTGCATCGATCATCGCTAGCAGCGCTTCGGTGTCGCGTGCGATCATGCGGTTGCCGATTGCGAACATCATCTTGCCCATGCGTTCGATGCTGGCCGGATCGTCGTCGTTGCCGACAAATTCTCGTGTAGAGCGATAATACAGATTGGGCAGTACGACGTAGTAGCCCTCGCCACCGATTCGGCGCGCCATGTCGTAGAGTTCTTCGCGCTGACCGTAGGCGTCCATGTAGAACAAGACCACGGGCACGGGCGACGCGGCATCAGGATCGACGACGAAGGTGTTGATCGTGCCGTCTTCGGTCTCGAGATCGACCCAGCGTTCAGTCATCGCGCGAACTCAGGCCCAGTTAGGCGGCCTTGGCACCGGCAGGCCGCGACTGCGCGCCGCGAATCGCTCGGCCACCGAGCGGCGCACCGGTGTGCTGACCTTCTCTGAACGCCACCGTGCCCGACACGATGCTGGCCGTATAGCCGTCGGCTTTCTGAATCAGCCGCCTACCGTCGGCCGGAAGATCATAGACGACCTCGGGCGCATACAGACGCATGTGGTCGAAATCGATCACGTTGACGTCGGCCTTCATTCCCTCTGCCAACACACCGCGGTCATACAAACCGAGCAGCTCAGCACTTGCGCGCGTCAGCTTGCGGATGATCCATTCGAGCGGCAGTTTCTCGCCGCGTGATCGGTCACGTCCCCAATGCATCAGGTGAGTAGACGGAAAACTCGCATCGCAAAGTACACCGCAATGCGCCCCGGCATCGCCCAATCCAAACGTCGTATGCGGATGCACGAGCATGCTGCGCACATCGTCGAGACTGCCGTTCATATAGTTCATGATCGGGAAGTAGAGGAAGGCCTTGCCGTCGTCCTTGACCATGATGTCGAGGATCAGCTCGCGCGGATCGCGGCCCTCGCGCTCTGCACGGGCGGCGATGCTATCGGATGGATCCGGTTCGTAGTTGGGCGGATCCCCCATCTCGTACATTTTGCGGAAGCTCTCGACGAGGAACGCAACAATCGAGTCGGGATCAATCTCGGGCTTGGGCTCTGCCAGAAGTTGGCGCCGCCACTCGGGGTCGCGCAGGTGAGCGACCTTCTCTTCAAGCGGCAGCGTATAGATCTCGCCCATTCCCTTATAAAACAGGAACGGATTGAGCGTCGTCGTAAGCCCTTGCAGTACGCAGGTCGGGCGCGGCGGCACTTGGCCCTTTATTGGTAAGCCGCGCTCAGCCGCCGCGGTGATACCGCCGAGTACTTTCTGCCAAATCTCCGGGTGCCGGTCGTCCTGCTCGATGGTCATCGACAGTGGGCGTCCCGATTCCTCGACCATGCCGACGAGCATCTTGAACTCCGGCTCGAAGTCCCAGAAATCGGCGATCAACTGGATGACCCCTTTGCCGACAGCACCCATCGCACGCGCAATCGAGTGCAATTCCATTTTCTCGGCCTTGAACGAGGGCGTATGGTTGCCGTGACGATCGCGATGCTTCTCCGTGCGCGAAGTGGAAAAGCCGAGCGCGCCCGCGTCCAACGCTTCGGCGACCAAGGCGGCCATGTGCTTGCTGTCTTCTTCGGTAGCGGGCTCGAGCCGTGCGGCGCGATCGCCCATCACATAGCCACGCAGCGCGCCGTGAGGAATCTGAAGGCCGACATCTATCGCCAACGGCGACGCCGCTACGGCGTCGATGAATTCGGGGAAGCTCTCCCAGTTCCACTTGATGCCTTCGGCTAACGCGGTACCGGGAATATCTTCGACGCCTTCCATCAACCCGATCAGCCAGTCACGACGATCGGGCTTGCACGGAGCGAAACCGACACCGCAATTGCCCATGACCACGGTCGTCACTCCGTGAAACGTCGACGGCGTCAGATACGGATCCCAAGTGACTTGGCCATCGAAGTGCGTGTGCACGTCAACGAAGCCGGGCGTCACGATCTGCCCTTTGGCATCGATCTCTTCTTTGCCGGCCGCCGTGACCTCGCCGATAGCGGAAATGCGATCGGCGTCAATCGCCACATCGGCCTCGATCGACTCGCCGCCGTTGCCGTCGAAGACCGTGCCGTTTCGGATGACCAGATCGTGCATTAAAACGCTCCCATCGGCGCACCCAATCGGGGCACCACCAACGGACGAGTTTACGCGGATGAGGGAGGTTTGGCCAAACGCTTGCTGACGCGCTTGCGGGCTGGGCGCAGCTCAGTCTTCACGACTCAGATGCGCAAGATCGCCGGCGTTCTGCTCCCAATTTACGCCGTCGAACAGCACCACAGTGGCAACTTCCCTCGTAAAGCATTCTGATTTCACCCTGCATGAGCCGTCAGTCCCAGCTCATACCCCAGGGCAGGTCGGCCATTACCGGGCGGCCGCCATCAAGGCTGTACGTGGCGGGGAAGAAGGTCGTGCTCTCGAGTGCGCCGCTCTTCATGGCAAGGAGCGTGTCGCGTAACTCGACGATATCGTCGCGCGTCAGTTCGGGGAATCCGGGCGCGGTGAGTCTGTGCGCCCCCAGGACGCGCGTCTTCTCTCCCATCTCGGCGAGTACGTGCTCGGCACTGCGTAGGTAGTCTCCGAGGCGCGACGACGGCAGGAAGGCGAACGACGGCCCCTTGGTGATAAAATCGCCTACGAAGATCTGATCGCGCTCGCGGTCGAAGAGCGAGATCGAGTCGCGCGTGTGACCCGGCGTATGCAGCACCTCGAGCCGTCGCCCACCCAGATCGATCTCGGATCCAATCGCCAGCCATTCCCCAACGTGAAGATACGGGCGCTCAAAACCGGCGACAAAGCCCAGGTGTTCGCTTGAAGTAGGGCGCAACACGCCGGCGCCCACACGTTCGCGTAAGAATGGAAGATCGACGAGAGCAATCTCGCCAAAGCCCGAATGGTTTCCGATGTGATCGTAGTGCAAATGCGAGGGCACCGGAGTGACGCTGAGCACCGTCAGATCGCGTACGACCGGAACGATGTCGCGCACCCCGGGGCCGCTGTCGAAGAGGATGGCACGTTCGTCGCCGACGATTAGGTAGTTGTAGTTCTGTTCGTGGTAGCGTGGTTCGCCGATGGCGAACGTCTGCGGGTCGACTTCGTGGACGGTGTAGTAGTCGTCAAACCACCGCACCTCACTTCCTTCGTCGACGGCCGCCTCCAGAGGCGCAACACCGGTAACCGCGCTGTAGAGTCGGATGATGAGAAATCGGCGGGGATCCCGACTCGCCACCAGCGCGACCGCAGCCACCAGCAATCCAACGACTAAAATGCGCTTGAACATCGCGCATCCTTCTTATGTGACCCGCCACGGTCACGGCAATCCCCGCACTGCAGGCTTGGGCAGGGCGTAGCGCGCCGGGGGACACTGGTCCGGCCTACTCGCTGAAAGCCCAGACGGGCCGGACTATGACTAGTTTTAGCTAATAATTTCAGCCATTTATCAGTATAAGACAACACTGTTGTTGCACTAACGACGCGCCGTGCCATGCTGAACCCATGGCCAAGGTCACTCCCTTTCGAAATCCGCGTCACAGAAACCGTGTTGAGACGCGGGCAATCATCCTCCAAGCCGCCCAGGATCTCATCGCCGAACGCGGACCCGAGGCGCTGCGGATCTCCGACGTTGCCCACGCCGCCGGCGTGAACCGGACAACCGCCTACCAACACTTTCGCACACGCGACGAACTCATCGACGCCGCCATGGCATCGTTCGCCGACACCATCAGCACGATGATCGACGAGGGGCGTGACAGCCCCGATCTCATTCGGCGGATGATCCAATATCACGCCGAACACCCCGAGGTCGCCCGTCTGTGGATGTTCCAACTGCTCTCCGATAGCACCCCGCCCGACCAAACCGGCTGGGAACGATACCTCGCTAGCATACGCGAACTCGCCGACAGCGATCGCGCGCAACCGGGAATCGATCCTGAGATGCTTGCGGTCATTCTACTCACGGCGACGATGAGTTCGCTGCTCGGCATGCGCCGCTACACCGACAACTCACCGGATCACGCCAATGTGGTCGAACGATTCACGAACGAGTTCCAGCGACTGTTGCTCTACGGAGCGATGAAGCCGGAAAAATGGCCCGAGCTGGCCGAGAGCATTCGCAACGCTTCGATAGAACCCGACGGAGAAGCTTCGTGACCTTGCTTCGCCACACCTCGCGCGCGTTGGACCAAGTGATGGTACGGCTGCTCACGGCCTGCATCGCATATCGGCGCAGCGTGCTGGTTGTCGTCGCTACGATAACGGTTGCAGCGGCAATACAGATCCCGAACCTCGAACTCGACCCAGACGTCGATTCTTTCGTCCCTGAGAGCCACCCGATTCATTCGTTCTGGATCCAAGTAGAGGAACGCTTCGCGCTCGGCGGTGAAGTGCTCATTGCCGTCGTCGCCGACGACGAACCGAACGGGATCTTCACGCCCGCAACTCTCAGGCTCATTGCCGATCTAACCGACCGGGTCGAAGCCTTACCATGGATCATCGAGTCGGAGCTTTCGAGCCTCTCGCGTGCCGAAGCGATCGTCGGTGAGAACGATTCGCTGTCGACGTCGCGGTTCTACGAAGAGCCGCCGATCACGCAGGCAGGCGCGAACGCGATCCGCGAGATGGTGTTCGATAACCCGGTCTACCTCGACCGGCTGGTGTCGCGCGGCGGAGACATCGCCACGGTGGTCTTCAAGGTAAACCGCGACGAGATGGATAGTAGCGGCGCTTTTGCGGCCCTCAGTGCGCTTGCGGCCGAGTTCGAACGCCCGGGCCTGCGCATCCTGCTCACTGGTGAACCGATGGTCGAAGCGCTGTACGGCCGGCAGATGGCGAGCGACATTGCGCGCCTCATTCCACTGACCCTCGTCTGCGTACTCGTGCTGCTCTTCGTCTGCTTCCCGACCTTGTCGGCGCGCGAACTCTCTTGGCGGATGATCGCGGCGCTGGCCGGCTGGCTAGCGCTTGGCATCGCGACCGGTCGCCCGCTTGCGTGGTCCGACCCCGTCATCGCCATGTGCCTGACACTGCTGAGCGCGCCGGGTGTATTCGCGCCCGCTGCGGTCGTCGTGGTGACCCTCATTTGGACCTTGGGATTGCAGGCCGCGCTCGGTGAGCCGGTGTACGTCACGGCCATCATCATGCCGCCGATCTTGCTGGCCATCGGCTGCGCCGACGGCATCCACATCGTCGAACGGTACCGCGAAGCGCGCCGCGAATCCGCCGACTGTGATCGAGCGGTTCTCGATACCATGCTCGGCATTTGGCGTCCGGTCATTCTGACATCGATAACCACCGCCGCCGGCTTCACCGCATTGGCCACCGGTGACATGACGGCCTACGTCTCGCTGGGGCTGTTCACGGCGGTCGGCATCATGTCGGCGATGGTGCTCTCATTGACGTTGATTCCAGCGCTACTCGCAAGCTGGCCTTCGGAGCGAAACAACAGCGGTCTGGCCGCGATCATCAAGCGAGAGAACGGATCACTCGAGCGATTGGCCGAATTCGTCAGCACGCACGCACGCCCCGTCGCGTACGCCGGCGGCGTGATTGCCCTCATATGCTTCGCCGGTGCATTGCGTCTCGAGGTCGACTCGTCGTGGGTGCAGTCGCTGGCCGAAGGAACGCCGGTGCGCGAAGCCGACCAGGAACTTCGTGCTCGCCACGGCGGCACCACCGCAATACACGTGATCGTCGACAGCGGTAAACAAGACGGCATGAAAGACCCTGCGCTGCTTCGCGCGATGGACCAGGTGCTGTTCGAGCTCGCCAAGCACGAGCAGGTCGGCGATACACGTTCTTTGTCTGAGTACGTAAAACGCATGCACCAGGCGCTCAACAACGACGACCCTGCGGCTTTCAGGATCCCCGACAGTCGCGAGCTCATCGCGCAGGTGTTGCTGCTCTACTCGATGTCGGGAGACCCCGGTGAGTTCGACGATACGGTCGACTACGACTACCGCGAGGCGAACCTCGTCGCGCACCTTCGCAGCGACCGGATCAAGGTCATGGCCGACGTAATCGAAACCACTGAGCGCCTGCTCGACCAGCACCTCCGTCCACTCGGCGTCAAGGCGACGATCACCGGGTCGGCGATGATGCAGCATACGGTGAGCGGCCTGGTATTCCAGGGGCAGGTTTACTCGCTGGCGGCCGCAACGTTGTTCATGTTCGTGTTGCTGATGGCGATCTATCGCTCGGCGTCTTACGTCTTCGTGTGCATGGTTCCGCCCGCGTTCTCGGGCCTGGCTACGTTTGGGTTCATGGGGGCCTCGTCGATAACGCTCGGCCCCACCGAGGCCGTCATTGCCGCCATCGCGCTCGGCATCGGCATCGACTACTCGCTACACCTGATCGCGCGCATGCGCAGCGAAGTGAAACAGGGCGCGAGCTCCGCGCGCGCGGTATGCATTGCGGTCGCAACCACCGGCCGCGGGATCTTCTTCAACGCGACGGTCGTCTGCATCGGATTTTTAGTTCTCGGATTCTCGGATTCACCGAGAAACGTCGCTTTCGGGTTCCTGATCGCAGGCAACATGGTCACCTGCTGCGTCGCCGCGTTGGTGTTCGTACCGGCGCTGATCGAACTGTGGTTCGACGACCACGATCTGGCCCAAGACGAAAACGAAGAAGAAGCGGTCCTGGAAGGCCAGGCAGTAGACGCGCCGCAGATCTAAGAGACTAGCTCCCCAGGCTTGCAAGCAGCGATCGCGCATCGCGCAGATCGGCATCGGGCAGTCCCCGATCGAACGGCTCGAGTACGGCGCGGACCTTGTCGGCGGCTCCCATTCGATCGCCCTCGGAAACGAGGGCGCGCGCGTGGCTAACGGCGATCCGCAGACTCCAGAGGCGGGCCCCTTGCTCGGTCGCGCGTTCGGCGGCGGCCTCGAAGCCGCCGAACGCCTGACCAGCCCCCGCGTCAGCCATGCAGCACTCGGCGTGTAGCCGTCTGATCTCAGCCTCGTAGTAGGCCTCGCCTGTTTCCGAGATGAAATAGCCGGCCTCCTCGAGTTTGCGCCGTGCCGCACCAACGCTGCCGCGCGCAAGGTGCGCTTCGCCGAGGAGACCGAGTAGCATCGACTCGTGCCAACGGTCGCCCAGTGCACGCCGCTCTTCCAGGGCGGCTTCCATCGACACGATATCGGCGGACTCGGCTCCTTCGCCCACATGCCAAGCCGCGTAGAAGCGCGCAAGCGCCCCGAACGTTGGGAATCCGTTTCGGTCGCTCGCCTCGACGGCCAGCTGCGCGCTCGCGCGCCCCGCAGACCGATCACGGCGCATGATGGCAGGGGCAGTCGCAGAGATGGCCGCATGTGCGAGTTCACCGGGACGGCCGTCGTCGCGCCCCGCCTGCAGTGCCGACTCAGCCATGGTTCGACCTTCATCGAACCGTCCCAACACAGTCAAAACCGTCGCCAGTTGCGACCGCACCATGCGGTGCACGTTGTAATAGGCCGATAGGCCCGGCGAGCATACCTGCGCCAGCGCAGTGGAAAGCACTTCCTGCGCACGGTCGAACCGACCCAGCGACGATGCCGTATAGCCCGCGTACAATCCGGCGAACGTTGCCATCTGTGACATCGATTGACCCGCCATGTCGAGCAGTACTTTCGCGTGCTGCACGCCAAGATCGAAGCGGGCACGCGTAAGCGCGTTCATGGCAAGACCGACCCGCGCCATGAACTGCCCATGCTGTTCGCCAAGCGCGCCGTAACGTTCGGCCGCCCGACGAAAGGTTTCTTCAATCTCGGGCTCCGAACACCCCTGCGACAGCATCAACGTGGACCCCAACTTGAGCGACAAAGTCGCCTCTCGCTGATCGCGTTTGGTGTCCTGCGGCAGATGGGACAGCCGGTCGAGCGCTGTTCTCAAATGATGCGCGGCTTCTCGGTAAGCGAATCGACGCTCAGCGTTCTCGGCCGCCATCGCAAGGTAATCGATCGACCGCAACGAATCTCCGGCTTCATCAAAATGCCGCGCCAGACTGCCCGCCAGTTCGTGAAGACGATCGTCGTTCGCGGCTTCCACCGCATCGGCGATCGCACGATGCAGATCCCGGCGCCGCGCCTGTGCCAACTCGTCTCGCACGATGCGCGCGTACGAACCGTGCAGGAACGAAAATTCGGGCATCGTGCTACCGGTGCGCGTAGAAGGATCGTGTCTTCGAATCAGGCGCGCGTGGCGTGCCAAGGCGCAGAGATTGCTCTCGACTTGCTTCGCATCGCGCCCGAGCGTCGTCGCCAACGTGGCTGCGAAAAACCGCAAACCTGCGACGCTAGCGGCTTCGAGTAGCTCGCGTACGTCAGCGTCAAGCCGCTCTAGTTCGACCCGCACCGAATCACGCAACGTTTCGGACAGCTCGAGACGAATGTCGGTGGTGTCGTCCGCCCGTTCGTCTTGCGCGAGAACGATCTGTTCGGTTACCGAGCGAACCAGAAGTGGGTTTCCCGCTGAATGTCCTAGAACGCGCGGTGCGAGCTCAGTGGCAAGCGTCTCGTTGCCGAGACGAGCGGCCAAATAATCCTGTACGGTCTCGCGACCGAACGGCGCCAATGCGATGGAATTCGCACAGTCGCTCTGCACCAGCGTGTGCGCTATCTCGGCGATACGGTGTTCGGAGTGCACGACATCGGCGTGTCGATAGGTCGCAATAATCAGCAAGCACGCCCGTTCATGACGCAGCGCAAGGGCGTTGATGAAATCCAGAGTCGCATCATCGGACCAATGCAGATTTTCGAGCACGAGAACCAGCGGCAATGTCGCGGATAGTTGCTCGAGCAACAGCGCGCCTTCGCGAAGCATGCGAACAGACGTCGTACCCTGCAACGAGTGTTCGAGCGTCGAGCGCTCTTCGCTCTCGAGCAACCACGGCAGTTGAACCCGCCACGTCGGTGCACAGTCGCGCAGTGCAAGCGAAGTCGGCCGAGCGTGCGGCCCGCTGGCGAGATCCCCCAACGCGGAAATAAACGGCATGTAGGGTTCGCCGGCGCCATGGTGCTCCGTACACTCGCCACGCGCGGTCCGAATACCCTCGTCGCTGAGCGTTCGAAGATAGGCGTCGACAAGTGCCGTCTTGCCGATACCGGCGTCTCCCGAGACGAACACTGTTTGTCGATGTCCCGCGAGCGCTTTGTCGAAGGCCTGCGCCAGCATACGCATGGGGAAAGCGCGACCGATGAAAGGATGCTCGCGCGGGGCCACCGGCCCCGGTCCAACTTCTCGATCCTGTCCCCCAATCGACATCTTGCGTGCTGCTGACTGAGGCGACTGTAGCCTCCGTGCACGCGCGTGACCACACCCCGGCGCCAGGGATTTTAGGGGACGACTAGTCGATCTCCCAACACTCGCAGAAGTCTCTGCTTGCACCTCCCACGGTGATCGTAGTCACAACGCAGGTTTCGATCTTTCTTTCGCAGGCTCCACCGCAGCTCGGCGTATTGCTCACCTGGCACGGCGAGACACACTCGCATCCCTCGAGGTCAATAGCGCAGAGGTTACCGAACGAGCAGACACCGCCGCACACCGGCGCACCGGCTTCGTAACAGGTTTCCGATGATCCGTCCTCGTAGGGTGCGCATACGCAACCGCTACCACCGTCCGACTCGCAGACGGACGAACCTTCTAGCGTATCGTCGCACGTGCCGAGACACGCCGGTGCCGTAGCCGACGCACAAGCCGGCTGAACGGGTTGTGCGCTGCACTGGCATCCATTACCACCGTCGGATTCACACACGGAACCTACTGAACATACCCCGAAACACTCCGGCCCGGATGCATCTTCACAGAATGAGACATCGGGCGACAGGCATTCGCAGACGTCGATCGGGTCCAAGCCGACAGGATCGATGTTTAGCGGCGTACAAACCGCTTCAGGGTCTTCGGATTCGCAGCTGCCGCCACAAGTCGGCGCGGCACTGGCCTCACAGGCATTGAGGCATTCGCAGCTAGATGGGTCTTCGGGATCGACCGTGCAGGTGACGCCGGGATCCTCACATGCACCCCCGCATGAAGGCGCTTGCGACTCGAAGCAGGCCCCCTCTCCGCCGCCGCACGATGGGCAGTTGATCGACACCATCTGACCGACGACAGATGCGAGAACGGTCAATGCATCCGTCGCGGTGGTCGCTCCATCGTCGGTGACATCGCAGACGCATAGATCACACGTTTGGATGCCGACTGCTGCACCGAGAACAAACAACGCATCGGTCGCCACCGGCGACGGACCGTCGGTTGTGGGCTGACCGCAATCCCCCTGATCAGCCGATGCTTCGCCCCACAGGCCGAAAGAGGCGAGTGCAACGAAAAGACCGAAAAAGAAGGTACGAAAGACAAGACGGATCATGATTTACCTCGTACCGACGGGAACTCGGCGACAGAGAGTCCGCCGATCTCAGATATAGTGGTGGCTCAGGGAGCGAGCCTCAACAGTCCCGTTTCCTCGAGCAAAAAACAAAGACCTTGGTAATCGCATTCTTAGCGCCCTTCAGTGGCTCGCCGCGGCCGGAGTCCCATCCCCGGCTCCGGCCCCGGCGTGCGCGAGTAGCTGCCGCTTGCGCAGCAAGAGCTTCTTTTGATAGCGCGTCTGCACGATGTCGGTAAGCACCAACACGGAAATGACAAAGTAAAACGTGGCCTTGCTCATCGGATAGATCGGCTGGCCCGCCAATTCGAGGTGCGCGAGATGGCCACCCTCTCCCAGCAGCATGATGCCGACAACCAAAAGTACAAACAGCCCCAACACCTCGTACATGCGGTTCTTCACAAGGAATTCGGAGACTCGATCGGCCAGCCAGATCATCAACGCTCCGCCGATCAGTATGGCGGTGGCCATGACGAGGAAGACATCCGTCAACGCCATCGCGCTGAGGATCGAATCGACCGAGAAGATCGCGTTCATCAATACGATCCAGAAAATCACGCCTGCGACCGACGTCGGTTTCGCGCCCGCATGCGCGTCTTCCTCAAGCGACATCATGTGAAGTATCTCCGCGGTGGCGGTGTACATGATTAGAACGCCGCCGAGCAAGACAATCAGCGCATGCAAATTGAACTCGCCGACAATCATCCCGCCCAGGTGGATCGCGAACAGAGGTTCCTGGAACGAATCGATGAGCGACATGAGCATGAACAACATGACGATGCGCAGCACGATCGCGAGCCCAATGCCGAGTCGGCGCACCATCGCCTGGCTCTCGGCGGGCGCGCGTTTCGATTCCAGCGAGATGTAGAGAAGGTTGTCGAAGCCGAGCACAGCCTGCAGCAGCACCAGCATCGCCAAGGTCAGCAGATTGTCGAGTGTGAAGATGTCCATCGTCACACCATATTGCCCGTCGAGGGCCGAAAAGGCCCTAGCTGGGCGACAAATAGGCCGTCTGGCCCGGCGAAAAACGGCTTGACATCATTCGATATTTCGACAATTATAGAATTATGGAAAAGCAGGAAGTCATCACAGCACTTGCGGCCCTGGCCCACGAAACCCGGCTGGACATCTTTCGACTGCTCGTGCGCGTAGGAAACGAAGGCCTGGCTGCAGGCACGATCGCTGAGCGAATCGGCCTGGTACCGGCGACCCTGTCCTTCCATCTAAAAGAGCTCAAGAACGCCGGCGTCATCAGCTGCCGGCGCGACGGACGCTCGCTGATCTATGCACCCAAATTCGGCGCGATGCAGGACCTGGTCGGGTTCCTGACCGCTAATTGTTGCGAAGGCCGCGGCTGTTAGCGCCCGGTTCAACTCAGGAGGTTACAATGAGATTCCAACTAGCACTGAACGTAAAGGACCTGGACCAAGCCATCGACTACTACTCGAAGTTGTTCGGAGTAGAGGTGAACAAACGCAAGCCCGGTTACGCGAATTTTGCGGTCGACAACCCGCCGCTCAAACTCGTGCTCTTCGAGCAACCCGACGCCGATCAGATGCTCAACCACGTTGGCTTCGAAGTGGAAACCGCCGAAGAAGTCGAAGAAACGATCGACCGCATCGAGCCGCACGGCTTGGTAAGCAAGATCATCATGAACGAGACCTGCTGCTACGCAGAGAAGAGCACCGTGTATTCGCACGACCCTCAAGGCCTGATGTGGGAATTCTATAAGTTCCGCGGCGACTCGGAGACGTTCGGCGAGGGAACGAAAGAGACACCTTCGCCCCAAGCTTCCGAAGCGTCGTGTTGCGCACCGAGCGCAAAAGCCTAACGGGCAGGAAGCAAGGTGCTCTACCTCTTCGGCCCCGAGGCCCCGGTGGAGGTTCAACCGGGCGGCGGACACCGGCTGCATCGCGCGTTGGCACTCTGAAATACCGGGAAACCCTAGTCAGTACGTTGACAATTCGCTATCACTCCCACGACAAAGAAGTGGGGAGTGCTGCCGGGCCTCGCCAACATCGCCAGTTTGAACATGGTAGGAGTGCTCATGCGACACTTTCGCTTTATCGGTTTGCTCGTGACGACCGCGTTCTCCCTCATCGCGACACCAGGCCTCGCTCAGAAATCCTTCGTTACCTTTGAAAGCGGACTCGTTCGCCCGCTCGCGCTCTCGCCTGACGGTACCAAGCTCTTTGCCGTCAACACGCCTGACGCCATGCTCGAAATCTTCGACGTCACCGGCGCGGGCGTCGCCAAATCGGCATCGGTTCCTGTAGGCCTCGAGCCGGTTGCCGTCGCGGCCAGATCGAACACGGAAGTCTGGGTCGTCAACCACCTATCCGATAGCATCAGCATCGTAGATGTCACCGGCGAGCCACGGGTCGTGCGCACCCTTCTCATCGGTGATGAACCGCGCGACATCGTTTTCGCCGGCAGCTCCGGCGAGCGCGCTTTCATAACCACCGCGCACCGTGGTCAGAACAGTCCCTTCCCGCGCTCCCAATTCACCGACGCCGGCGTCGGTCGCGCCGACGTTTGGATTTTCGATGCCACGGCTTTAACTGCAATGCTAGGCGGAACACCGATCGCGATCGTAACCCTGTTCGCCGACAAGCCACGCGCGCTGGCGGCGAGTGCCGATGGCAGCCAGGTCTATGTCGGTGCGTTCCATTCGGGCAACAAGACGACTGCGCTTCTCGAAAATGTGGTTTGCAATACGAACCCGACCAATATTGCTGCCGAGATCACGCAAGGGCCATGCACACTTCCGTTCATTCCGCCGCTCAATTCTCCCGGCGGTGTGCCCATTCCGCACCACAACTATGCAGGCGATGAACGCCCGGAAGTCGGCATCATCGTCAAGCAGAACCGCAACGGCGGCATCACCGGTCAGTGGCAAGATGAACTCGGCCGCGACTGGAGCTCGCTGGTAAATTTCTCGCTTCCCGACCTCGACGTATTCCGTCTCGACGCCGACGCAGTGAGCCCGGGCAACATTACGGCCACGCAAAATTGGTCGGGCGTGGGTACAACGATCTTCAACATCGCGATCAACCCGGTGTCGGGCAAGGTCTATGTCTCGAACACCGAGGCGCAGAATCACGTTCGCTTCGAGGGGCCGGGAATATTTGCGGCCGGCTTCAAGCCCGGCGGCGAACCCGCCACGGTGCGCGGGAACCTGGCGCAGTCGCGCATCACCGTGCTCGACGGCAACACAGTGACACCGCGCCATCTAAACCCGCACATCGACTACACCGACGACCCACAACCGGCAGGCGTGGAAGAAGCCAGTCTCGCCACCCCGCTCAACATGGTGGTCACCCCGAACGGTGCAACATTGTATGTCGCTGCGTTCGGCTCGGGCGAGATCGGTGTCTTTTCCACGGCGCAGCTCGAGGCCGGAACGTTCACACCGAGCGATGCGAGCCATATCGATCTCTCGGGCGGCGGCCCTTCCGGATTGCTGCTCGACGGCGATCGCCTGTACACGCTGACGCGCTTCAACAACTCGGTAGTCGTGATCGATCGAACGCTCGGTGCGGTTGGTGAAGAGATCCAAAGCGTAGCGCTTCACAATCCGGAGCCGCAGAAGGTCGTCGAAGGCCGACCGTTCCTCTATGACTCGAAGCTCACGGGCAGCAACGGCGAGTCATCGTGTTCGAGTTGCCATATCGAGGGCGACATGGACGACATCGCCTGGAACCTCGGCAATCCCGACGACGATTCGGTCGCCAACGGGAACCCATTTGAAGTCGGATCGGGTGGGCCCTTCCATCCGATGAAAGGCCCGATGACCACGCAGAGCCTGCGCGGTCTTGTGTTCGCGGGTCCCCAGCATTGGCGCGGTGACCGCCAGGGCGATGCGACTGATGGGTTCAACGGCTTTAACGTTGCGTTCCCCGGCCTGGTCGGGCGCGACGAAGGCGAGTTCAGTCCCGCAGACATGCAGAAGTTTACCGACTTCGCCCTCGAGATCACGTATCCGCCGAATCCCATACGCCGGCTCAACAACTCGCTTCGACCCGACGAAGGGCTCGGAGCGGCTCTTTATACAGGCCCGATCACCGATGGCACACGCGACTGCAACGGCTGCCATGTTCTTAACCCCGGGAACGGCTTCTTCGGCACGGACGGAGATTCATCGATAGAAGGCGAGACTCAGGAGTTCAAGATCCCGCACCTGCGCAACGCCTATCAGAAGATCGGCATGTTCGGCGTTTCGCCGGTCGCACCACTACTCGGCGGCGACATGAGCTTTCAAGGCGACCAGGTGCGTGGATTCGGATTCTTTCACGACGGCGCGATCGATTCCGTTTTCCGCTTCTTGAGCAGTCAGGTGTTCGGCATCAACAACACGCAACAGGAGCAACTCGAGGCCTTCGTCATGGCTTTCGATACCGACATCGCTCCGATCGTCGGCCAACAGATCACGCGTAGTAACACCAATGGCGCAACGGTCGACGGACGTATTACCGAGTTACTCGCGGCCTCGGCCACGCCATATCCCTCACTATTGCTGGGCCCGGGCGCCCGCCAATGCGATGTCGTCATCAAAGGTATCGTCGGCGGCGAACAGGCCGGTGGGCTATATCGGCCCCTCAGTGACACGGTACTGCCCGACGACGGCACGGCCGCCGTCGCCGAATCAACCGTTCGTGCGCTATCGAATACGCCGGGCCAAGAGCTGACGTACACCTGCGTACCGTTCGGATCCGGCGTACGCGTTGCGCTCGATCGCGACGAAGATGGCTTCTTCAATCGGGTAGACAATTGCCCTGACGTCTCGAATCCACTGCAGACCGACACCGACATGGACGATATCGGCGATGCTTGCGAAGACGGTGGCGGCGGCCCGACGACGACGACCACCACATCGACTACAACCACGACGTCGACCACCACGACCACGCAGCCCGCGCTCGTGTTCACCACGCGGATCATCAAGTTAGGTCGCCTGCACAAACCAGCGGGACAGCACACACTCTCGCTGAAGAGCGATGTCATCAACGGTCTCTCGTCAGCGCACAATCCTCTCACCGAAGCGGTCTCACTGACGATCTTGGTAGGCGGCGTACCACAAGGGACGTTTACTATCGCGGCGGCTGATTCAGGCTGGAAGCTTTCCGGCAACAAATTCAAATGGAGGCCGCCGTTCATACCGCACTCGAGCAACCTGCACAGCGTGGGCATCGGCGTTCCAGGCGGGCTCTTCAAGGTGAAGTTCAAGTCGAAAACCATCGACGCGACAGGCGCCGGCACCGTAACGAACTTCGGAATCTCCATGGTGATCGGAGACGATACCTGGGAAGGCCTGACCCCGCCGTGCAGGTTGTCGGGAAGCGGTAAGACTCTGAAGTGCCGTTGAGTTCCAGGTAACAAAGCCGAAGCTATGCGGGTGGCGCACCCACCGGTTAAAACACGTCGAAATGAGGCTAATCGGTCCGATAGGCCTCGCTGACTGATCTACTTCGCGCTAACTACGACAGGGGTAGGGCTCCCCCGTCATATGAACAACCACGACCTAGCGAGTGTACTGTTCGCCGCCAACGAACCTGTATCGGCCGAATTAGCCATCGTTTTCGGCGCTGCCGATAACAATGAACTGCAGCTACGTACAGAGCATGCCATCGATCTGTACCATGTCGGCTACATACCTAGGTTGCTGCTCACCGGCCGCGGGAAACAGCGTGTAAACGCAACCGAAGCCTCGCGCATGGAACGCCTCGCCTTGGACTGCGGTGTGCCGGCTTCGGCATTGCTGCTCGAGAACGGATCTATCGATACAAGCGAGAACGTCAAGTTCTCGCTCGGGGTTCTGTGCGGCCACAACCTGGTCACTGACATCTCGTCGGTTCTATTGATCTCATCGCCCTGGCACATGGGCCGCGTGCTGAAGACCATGCGCGCACACGCCCCCTCACACTGGAAACTCCACTGCTGTCCGCCGCCCGGCATCTGTGACGAATTCAACTGGCGAACCAGCGACGCCCATCGTGAGCGCGTGATGAATGAACTCGCCATCTATCGCACCCTCGCGGCTCGTGGTGATCTCTAGCCCATACCATACTATTCACGAGCATTCAGCGTCCGCGTGCCCTTCGCGTATCTAACGCGTAAAGCAGACTATCGCCGCTTCGCGGCTGAGATGAGCCAACTGATCATCCGTGAGCCCTGTCTTGCGGTCGTAGCGCACGCCGAACTGAGGTCCCAGACACGGCATGCGCCGGAACGTGCGTTCAGCATAGCTACGAAAGTCGTCTCCACCAGGCGCTAGCACGACACCCTCTACGTCGATCAATCGCCCCTTCACCACGAGCTGGGCGGGCGCTGGGTCTAAATAGTTACGCCACCAGTTCTTGCGCCGCGCTTTAGAAACAAGCGTGACAAGACGGCGGCCGTCGACCTGGTAGGCGACCGGGATCGTGTAACGTCGCCCGGTGCGTCGCCCGGTAACCGTAACGAGAATCAGAAAGGGGCTCTGAAGCCAGTGCAGTAGCGGCGTACGCCCGATGGCGATGAAGATCGGATTCAGACGGGTAAAAATGCGATCTAAGTCCATAGCAGCGTCGGCCGATCGTCAAACAAATTCTCGTACAGAAGGCGCCTTAGCGCAACTGCGGCATGACTCAGTCGGCAGTTGTTTCGACGGACAGAGTGTGTTCGATGCGCCGATAGCGCGTGACGATATTGTTCTCGTCCGTAACCACCAGTAGTTCTTTCGTCACCTCTATACGATAGGTGCGTTCGGGTGCCTCGACGGCGGGGGCGTCGTATTTGATAAGAATGTGACTGTCGTCGGAAAATCGATAGTGCGCACCGATCGGGACTCCCGAGTCTTCCTGAATGAGATCGCCGCTATCGAAGAACTGAAGTACCTGCGGACCGCCGATCTGCATCCACGTGCCTACCAACGTGTCTCTCGGTGACTCCGAGCAGTCGACCAGCGCAAACACGAGTGTCATTGCTACAACAGCTCCCAACGATCGAAGAGGATTCATATCGATAGACTCCTAAGCGCGCACGCGCCATGGATAGACGTTCGACGGAAATTGTTCGTCGAGTACGAGAATCTCATCGCCGCTTTCCAGTGCTATGTTGGCCGCGGCCGTCGATAGTGCGTAGCTCGCCGACGGGACGATCGCAATATCGTCGGCCGTCGCCGATATGAGCTCGGCAAACAACACCCTCAAGCGCTCGCTGCGCTCGAAAAAATCGTTCGATGTCACCGCCGACGGCTGCGATTCAGCCAAAATTCCGGCTTCACCCGCACGAGTACTTTCACTCATAAGCGGCGACATGTACGCGCAGTTCAGGTACGAAACCTCGGCTGGCAGCGCGAAGAGCGCACGGCAATCGTTGAGAACGAGCGACATTGCTTACTTGGGCCGGTTTCCTTTCATCACTTCGTCGCCGAGCCCCGGCGCGATGAACTCGCTGAAGTCGGGGCCGCCGCGAAGATGATGACCGCCGTCGACATTGATCGACGTTCCGGTGATCCAGCGCGACTCGGAACCGACGAGAAAACGTGCAAGCGATCCTACGTCTTCCGGCTGCCCTACATCTTCCATTGGAGTTTGCTCGATGTAACTCGCGTAGATTGAACTGTCTCGCGGCACCACTGACATAATTTCGGTAGCAATGAATCCCGGGCGGATCGCGTTGAAGCGCACGCCCGAGCGACCGAACTCGTCGGCGGCGTTACGAACCATCGCTTCGATTCCGGCCTTGCCCGCGGTGTAGGCACCGAAGTACGGATGCGTCTGATGTCCCGCAATCGACGACATGCCCACGAAAGAACCGCCACCCGCCTCGACCATGTAGGGCGTCGTGTGCTTGATCGACAGCATCGTGCCGACGACGTTGAGATGCAGCACGCGTATGAATTCTTCCGTGTCGAGCACGTGGTATGGGCCCATACCACCGCCACCGCCGGCATTGGCAACACAGGCGTTGAGCCGTCCGGCTGCTTCAGCCGCCTTGGCAACGGTCTCGCGAACCTGCTCCTCGTTGGTAACGTCACAGATCGCATACCGAACGCTGCCACCGTGTGCCGCCGTCTGTTCAATGCGGCCGACCGCGTCTTCGAGCGACGCTTGGGTACGTCCACAGATCGTTACCGCAGCACCGTCTGCGGCCAGGGCTGCGGCGCATGCGCGCCCTATTCCGGTTCCACCGCCCGTAACCAGGGCGCCATAGCCTTCGAGGCCGCCTGACGGTCGAGTTGCTTCAGACATCGATAGTTCTCCTTACGATACGCGTAATGCTGCTATGCGTAGTCGGGGGCCGGGGGCGCTTCAAGCGAGAGGCCGCGACGCACTTGGCTTTGGACGGCGCTTTGCCACAAACTGCCGATCGTTCGAGGTATATGTGTGACTGACTCTACTCTCTACAACGTACTTCTCATCGGTGTCTTCGCGGCAGTCCCTTTGACCGTGGTACCGCTTCTTTGGAGCAATGCCCCATACGGGCGGCACGCGAGCAAGGATGCATTCGGCCCGCAGCTGCCCACACGGCTCGCCTGGGTCTACATGGAATCGCCGTCGGCCTTCGCATTCGCGTACTTCTTCGTGACCGGCGTGAATGCGTCACAGATCGTCCCGATTATTCTGTTTCTGATTTGGCAGACACACTACGTGCACAGGACACTAATCTATCCGTTTCAGATGCGCGTGCGGGAAGGCGATTCGATGCCGTTGTACATCGCCAGTAGCGGATTCGTTTTCAATACGATCAACGCGTTCTTGAACGCTAAATGGATCTCCACATACGGCGAATACGATGTCGCCTGGCTCAGCGATCCGCGCTTCATCCTCGGCGCGGCCGTATTCGCGATCGGGTATTACGTAAACCGACGATCCGACGCGATACTGCGAGCACTGCGCGGCCCCGGCGACACCGGATACAAAATTCCACACGGTGGCCTGTACGGACTCGTTTCGTCACCGAACTACTTCGGCGAACTTCTAATTTGGAGCGGCTGGGCGATCGCGACGTGGTCGCTCGCCGGTCTGTCGTTCGCCGCATACACCGCCGCGAACCTCGTTCCCCGAGCGATCGCGCATCACAGATGGTACCACTCAAAGTTCGAAGACTATCCGCCCGAGCGCCGGGCGGTCATCCCATACATTCTTTAGGAGATCTCCCATGGCAGAGCAGCGCGTATCGATCACGATGGAAAGCAACGGTGTCGCCCAGGTTCGCCTCACGCGTGCCGACAAGCTCAACGCGCTCGATCCTGCGATGTTCGACGCAATCGAAGACGCGGGGCACCAGCTGCGCACCGACAAATCATTGCGCGCCGTCGTGCTCTCGGGCGAAGGGCGTGCCTTCTCGGCCGGACTAGACTTTCCGAGCTTCACTTCCCTACCCGCCGACGACCCCAACGGAGATTTGCTGGCCTCGCGCGACTACATGCCCGCGAACCGAGCGCAGTCCGCGGCCTATGTATGGATCTCGCTTCCCGTTCCGGTCATCGCCGCGGTACACGGATACGCGTTCGGCGGCGGGCTTCAGATCGCACTCGGTGCCGACATTCGATTCGTCAGCCCGGACGCCGAACTGTCGGTCATGGAAATGAAGTGGGGACTGATTCCCGACATGACCGGCACCCAGACGCTTCGCCATCTCGTTCCCATGGATGTTGCGAAAGAGCTCACCTTCACGGCGCGACGCGTGGCGGGTGAAGAAGCCGTCCGAATCGGCCTGGCCACGCACTGTGTGGACAATCCGCTGGAGGCCGCAACGCAGCTTGCCGACGAGATCGCCGGCAAGTCACCGCAGGCCGTACGCGCGGCAAAAAGGCTGATCGCTCGCGCATACACCGCCGAGCCGGTTGAAGGCCTGCAACTCGAAGAGGGCATCCAACGAACGCTTCTAGGTTCGAAGAACCAAACCGAAGCCGTTATGGCGAACATGGAAAAGCGCACGCCCGATTTCGAAGACATCGACTAAGCGGTCGAGTGGGTAGTTGTCGCCCCCGATGAGAGCGGGCTACGGAGCGCCGCAGATACAGCTGGCCTCATCGATGAAGCAGGCCTGCCCCGGTGTACATTCGTAGCCGCCGCAAGACGCATCGCACGCGATCGCTTCCGGTGAGCAAGTGCAGGTCTCATAACGGGCTTCAGGTGCCGCAGAATGTTTGGCCGACAACCTGATCGGGGCGTGGTGGGGTGGCGTAGTGCCGATCGTCGGCATCGTACCCATACGGGCGTGCGAGTACGTCAACGAACTTGTGAAAAGGCGCAAAGTCCTTCTGGATAGACGCCGCGACGATCACTTCTTCGACCAGGTGATTGCGGGGAATGTAGGCGGGATTGACCGAACGCATGCTCGCGCAACGTTCGCGAGGTTCATGAGGATCGGTGGCGATCCGTTCGCGCCAGCGCTGTAACCAGGGCCCAAACGCCTCTGGAATTTCGTACAACTCGCCGACATCGTCGGCTGAGCGGCTCTCGGGACAAGCGAGGTCCGACAAACGGCGAAACGTCAGGGTGAAGTCGGCCTTAGCTTGCGTCATGAGCGCCAGCAAGTCCTCGACGAGTACCTCGTCTCCAGCATTGCCCTCGGCAAGGCCCAGCTTCTTATTCATTCCCTGTCGATAGGCATCGGCGAATATGTCAGGAAATACGCCGATTGCCTCCCGTGCTGATGCCAGTGCCTTGTCTTCGTTTTCGTCCAGGATCGGCAACAAAGCCTGGGCGAGAGCGCCAAGGTTCCAGTGCGCAATCCGAGGTTGGTTCCCGTAGGCGTAGCGCCCACCATGGTCGATGGAGCTGAATACGGTATCGGGATGGAAGTCGTCCATGAATGCGCAGGGACCGTAGTCGATAGTTTCTCCCGAAAGCAACATGTTGTCAGTGTTCATCACACCATGGATGAAGCCCACCAGCTGCCAGCCGGCAATGAGCGTAGCCTGTCGTGCAACGACCCCGTCCAGCATCGCGCGACATGGATTTTCCGCGTTTGCGGCGTCCGGGTAGTGGCGCTTAATCACGTGGTCCGTGAGTAAGCGTAGCGCATCCAGGTCCCGGCGGGCTGCGAAGAACTCGAAGGTACCGATGCGGATGTGACTTTGTGCAACGCGCGCCAACACACCGCTTGGCTGGTACGAATCGCGCATCACACGATCCCCGGTACTGACCGCGGCCAGAGTTCTGGTAGTCGCGATGCCCAGAGCTGCCATCGCCTCGCTAACGATGTACTCGCGCAGCACGGGTCCAAGCGGAGCGCGGCCGTCACCTCCACGTGAATAGGGAGTAGGCCCCGAACCTTTGAGCTGAATATCGTAGCGCACTCCGTCAACACCGAGGACCTCGCCAAGTAAGATCGCTCGTCCGTCTCCCAACTGCGGATTCCAGCTGCCAAACTGGTGGCCGGCGTAAACCGTTGCGATGGGATCCGCACCGCTGGGTAGGAGATTACCGGCAACCACCCCGACTCCAGTTTCGGACTCGAGCCAATCCGGGTCGATGCCCAAGTGGCGGGCCAACGCACCGTTCACGCGAATGGGGCCCGGCGCAGAAACAGGAGTAGGATTCTGTCGCGCGTAGAATCGCTCCGGAAGCTTCGCGTAGCTGTTGTCGAAAGGCAGGGGTGCTTCGCGGTCCATTCAGGAAATACTCTTTAGACGTACGGCCGCAGCCGCCCAGATAACCGAGAAAACCGTGAACGCCACAACGTTCTCGTCGTAACCCATGATGTCTATGTGGGTGTCGGGCATCGTCATCACGCCGCCATAGATCGGCAGCAAAATGTAAGACGCCCAGAAGCCACCGAGGTTGCACGCTTGCCAAATGCAGGAGAGGCGAATGTTGCCAAGGTCAAACGGTTTTCTAAACCAGAGCAACCACAGATTCGCGATGCCCGAGAAAAACATGAAGCCGAGTGCCCACACGGTGTGCACTCGCGCGTGACCGACCCACTCGGGATTGAACGCGTGGCTAGGGCCGAAATCACGAATAACAGGTCCGAAGAATTCTCCGGCAGTTATCGTAAGAAGGATCTGTACGAGAAGAAGGCCCTGCGGTTTGTCGTTCATGGTACTGCCCCACCCTCCTATTCGGTGATCTCGTTTTCGATCACACCCATTCGATCGACACGGATCGTGACGGTATCGCCGGGCTGTAGGTAACGCCGGTCGGAGTGTGCGTCATCGACGTAGACGTCGAGCACGTTATCCACCAGCGACCGCGACCAACCGCCGAACAGCCACGATACGGCACCACGAACCCGTTGGCCGGTATCGATGCCGGCGAACACCGTGCCACCGGGTGTACCCATCATCAGCAGCGTACGGGCGTTGATCGTATCGCGGGCATCAAGCAAGCGAACTTCGCCGCCGCGATGTTGCCAGCGCTTGGCCTGACGCTGCCAGGTCTGCTCAAACACCCGATCGATATTCCAAATGTGCTCCGACACAGGCGTATGCTGCCTCAATTCACCATTGACCCAGAGCGACAGCGTCAAATCGGCGGCAAAAGCGCGGTAATCGCGCGGAATCACGAACAAGGAGCCGAGCGGGAGATAGCCTTCAAAGCTCTTTCCGGTGGTGAAACCGTCTCCCGACGGTACGTCGTCGATATTGATGTTGCGAACCAGAGTCTCGCGGTCCGTGTAGTCGTTGCAGAGCAACAGGCCCATCCATTGCGGCGCTGCGTCACTGCGCTCGAGCGCGTCGAGCACGACAAAGGCAAGCTCTACTTCGTAGTCGAGTAGACCTCCGTGTGTGGCCACCGGGGCGTAGGGACCGGTCGCCCGGACCTGCTTCGAGAAGAGAAACGGACCGTCCGTAACATCGGTCTCGCCTTGATGCTCCGGATAGTTCGTTCCGGCGGCAATGTGCCGATCAAGCAAATCGATAGGCCGGCGCAGAGAGTCCACGGGAACGCGCACGCGCGCTGCGGCGGGCGCAGTATCGAGCAGGTGCCGAAGACCCTCGTAGCCTTGATCGAAGAACGTAATGATCGGGTCGTTCACGTGGCGGTCGAGTGCGACGGCCAGATCGACGCCTTCGACCATCGCGCCTGCGTACTTCGTAACAAGAACGACGGTGCGTGCATGCCCGTCGCGAATGCGCGCAAACGTCAAAGCGACGTCGGACGATGCGAGTTCGATCGTATCCGTGTCGGGCGCACCGTCGGCGCGCACGGTGGCGGCAACCGCAAAGGTTGCGCCCACGCAAAGCAGCACAATAGACAGCAACCGCCCCACTCGGCGGGGCAATTGGCAGATCGTTGCGCCTTCGCGCACAGCTACTTCACGACGGCGATACATTCGATCTCCACCTTCGCGCCCAGCGCCAAGCCGCTGCCCGCCATCGCACTGCGGGCAGGGAATTTAGGCGCGAAAAACCGCGTGTAAACACTGTTCACGGCCGGCCAATCAGCGATATCCGCTAGAAAAACCGTGCATTTCGCAACATGGGCCAGATCGGAGCCGTGCCGCTCCAGCGCAGCCTTTATGTTGTTGAGCGTCTGCTCGGTTTCGGGTTCTATTCCGCCTTCGACGAGTTCGAGAGTGCCGGGCTTGTTGCCGAGCTGCCCTGAAAGATAGAGCGTATCGCCCACGCGCACCGCCTCTGAGAACGGTAGTCCCAAAGCGTCCAGCGCCGGCGAGTTCAAGAACTCCAGCTCGGTGGCTGCCGTTGGGGTTGCCGCTGACAACAACACGCCAAACAACGCTGCGCCGAGAAACGCGCGCGGTCTAGTCATCAAAATAGTTAGCGAAGTAGCTACGCGTTAGCAGTTTGAGTTCTTCGACCACGCGCACTTGATCGGCTTCACCGAGATCGCTGCCGTAGTCGAGGATGGCCCAAACGGCTTCGGTAATCGTTCGCGTCACGACCGCCATGCGCTCGTGCGGAATGTTCGCTCCGCGCTGCCCCAACCACAACGCGATACTGGACGCGACGAGTTGCGCCGACTCTCTGTCGACACGTTCAAGCTCAGGGGTGATGCGCATCGCACGCAGTAACGTCACGATGCCCGGAGAGGTCCGCTCGACGGCGACAGCCGCGTCTACCAGTTCGTTGACGACTTCGTCCAGAGGTAGGCGACCGCCGCTGGTCGCCATGAAATCGCTGAGCGACGCCAATTCGCGCGTCAGCATACGGTGCCAAATGGCCACCATGATCGCGAATTTGTTGGGAAAGTACCGATACAAGGACGCGATGCGAATGCCCGCGCGTTCGGCAATCAGATTGGTCGTCAGGCCGTCGACCCCCACCTCATCAAGCAGCAGTGCGGTGGTCTCGAGGATGTTCTCGACGAGTTCCTTGGCCCTTTTCTGAGTCGGTAGTGCCCTCGGCTCGAGTTCTACGACATTGGCCTTTTTTGCTGTATCTCCCACGGGTTATGCGACTCTACCCACGGGATTCTGCCACAGACCAGCCCACTGGTGCGAATAAAAAAGCGAGCAATAACTCTTTTTTTGTTGACACATGCCGCGTCGCGGCGTACGATCCCAAAAGTGAGCAATAACTCTTTTTATTGTGAAGGAGCGTCATGAACAGATTTATGGAAGAACACCGCCGTCTTTACGGGGATTTCGAGGTCATCGACTTCGTCGACACCGATGCGATCGAGCGCCTACGCGGCAATCTCACCTCGGACGTCCCGCTGAAGGTTAACTGGACCTGGGAGTACGGCAGCGAGGTGGCGGAACTGCGCAACCTCTACGAGAAGGGCAAGGTTAACCAGTGGAACGCCATCACCGATCTCGACTGGGACGTACCCGTTAGCAAGGATGACTGGGTCGTATCACCCGAAACCACACTGATGGGCCAGATGTGCGCCGCCATGGGTATGGACGAGGCCGCACAGAAGGCAGCAGCCCACGAGGAACTCGCGTTCATGCTCTCTCAGCTCCTACACGGCGAGCAGGCCGCTCTTCAACTGTGCGGCCAGCTCACCAACATGTGCGAAAATCTCGACTCTAAGTCGTACGCGGCAAGTCAGGTGATCGACGAGGCGCGCCACATCGAGGTGTTCGCCAAGTTCTGCGCAGACAAGCTCGGAACCATCTACCCCATCATGCCGGCACTGAAGTTCCTACTCGACGAACTGCTCTCGGTAGAGTCCGTACAAAAGAAGATGCTCGGCATGCAGTGTCTGTTCGAAGGCACCGCGGTTGGAATCATGGACACGTTGCGCCGCGACTCTCGCAATTCCTTGTTGTCCGACATGCTGCGTCGCGTGGAGCAAGACGAAGCGCGCCACGCCGCTTTCGGCGTGCTCAGCATGCGTCGGGTGGTAGCGGACGCAGAGCCCGAAGAGATGGCCGATATGGAAGACTGGGGCTTTACGATTCTCGAAGCGGTGCAGTCGTCGCTCGGTACCGAGATCCTTAGGACGCTTGGACCGAAGTACGGTTTCAGCGTCGAAGACGTCATCGAACCGGTACTCGAAAGTCCGGTCTACCAACAGCTCACGCGCGAGATCTTCACACACACAGTCGTGCCGAACCTCACCCGACTCGGGTTGATCACGGAACGTACCGACCACTTGTGGAAGAAGGCGGGAATGAGCGGCAGCATCTCGTCGGAACAGGCTGCGTAGAGACCGATAACGAAACGGTCGCGTCGGGCACTACGATCAATGTCCGGCGCGACCGACGCTCTCTCGGCGTCACGGGCCGACGCCCCTTCGACGCACGCTCTAACTATCAAGCGATCGAATGATCGCATAGATCCAACACGGCATTGCGAACGAGACGGCCAGCACAAGCGCCGCCAGTGACTGCAGAATACGTCCGTGACGGATTGCTCGGGGGCCAAAGCGCACGGGGGTATCGCGCACCACCTTTTGACCGGCGAGCGGAAAACGCTCGGTAGCGACGACTTTGCCGGCGTAACGCCAGAGATAAATGGCAACCCCCGCCATCGGAAGTATCGCGATGCCGGCGACAGCGGCGGCGGCGGCCGGATTCTGCGCCAGCCAACCGCTGTTCGACACAAGCCACTGCTCGAAGCTCGGTCGCACCTTCTCCGCGGCGAGAATTAACGCGACGCCGACCATAGCGCCGACACCGACGATGATGAACGCCAGCTTTCGTGCTTCGGGATCGGCTCTGCGAACGGTAGTCATCCTTCGATTATAGCGTTTGGAACTGTTCCACTGCGTTCGAAACAACGAAACCGGCAGGTACTGCAGCACGCGATCGCTGCCACTACCCCCTGTGTAACTCGCCTTGCAGACTGCACGCTGGCACTCGCTCCCCACCCATCGTTCGCTCGTGCAGACCTCACCGAACGAGCAATTGTGCACTGCAACCAGACCGGTATGCAAGGCGACAAGCGGTGGCCGGACGTGGCTCCGTTGGCCATGCGCGACGCTTGCTGAGCCGTCTTCTGCATCGCACTAAGCTCTGGTCTTACCGCGTTCGCGATCGCTTCGCCTGAGCGGCTCCTAAACAACGTGATTCAGCTACAGCGTAGCGATTAAGCTGGATAGCGCTCACCCAACCCCTCGATCACATCGAAGAACTGGGTCGCGATTTCGCTGAGAATCTCAGCGACCGGACGCACTTCGTCGATGCGTCCCGCGACCTGACCGGTCAGCGCGATACTCGCCTCCATGTCACCGCCAAAGTAGAGATCCATGGCGCTCATCAGTTCGGCCATCGCGTTGGTCTCCGGCTCCCGCTCCAGACGCGTCGTTTTTTCCGTTCTCAATGCGCGCAGAGCCGGAGAGTTGAAGCGGTTCAGAAACACCGTATCGGTCTCACGCGCTTCGACGATGGCGTCTTTCCAGTTCTGATGAACCGGCGATTCCAGTGCCGACACCATACGCGTCCCGAGCTGAATACCTTCGGCCCCGAGCGCGAACGCCGCCGCCATCGAAGAACCATCGACAAAACCGCCGGCGGCGATGATCGGCACATCAACCTTTGAGCGCACCAATGGCAGCAGCACCATGCTGGCTACCTCGCTGGGATTTTTGAAACCGCCGCCTTCACCGCCCTCGACGATCAACCCGTCGACACCACAGCCCACCGCCTTCAATCCGGCAACGAGGCTCGGGACGACATGAAATACCGTAAGGCCGCCGGTCTTTAGCTGTTCCGTATAACGGTTCGGATTGCCGGCCGACGTTGTGACGAACTTGATCCCTTGGTCGATCACGAAATTCACGATGTCGGGATCGCGTACGAAGGCTTGCGCGATATTCACCCCGAACGGTCTATCGGTGAGCGTACGCATCTTCTTGATCTCTTCGCGGATGATGTCGAGTTCGCCAGATGAGGTTTCGATAATTCCAAGGCCGCCGGCGTTGCTCACGGCCGAAGCGAGCGCCGAGCGCGCGATCCAGCCCATGGGAGCTTGAACAATCGGCAGCTCAACGCCGAGCATCTGTGTGATTCGGTTCTCGAAGGTTCGTGGCGCACTCATGGCTCGGCAGTATACGGATTGCGCGGCATCGGCCAAGCCGCCGCCGACAGTCACGGTCGAGGACGACCGGCGGCGTGCCGCGTGCGCCCAATTGCCTACGCGACGCGTGTATGCGACCTAGAGTTCCAACGCCGCGGGCAACCGACCCGGCGCGCGTCGCCAAAGAGTTTCCTCGTATGAGGGGACGAAAGGAGTCGATATGGGTTTCGCCAAAGCTACCGCTCTCGCAGTACTTGCTCTTCTTATCGCGACCATGAGCACACCTCCGACGGCTGATGCGCTAAAGATCGATGCCGGGAAGTGGCAGTTTACCACCACTTCGGAATCGCCGATGGTTCCGATACCCCACGTGGAGACGGACACCGAGTGCATCACAGACGAAGACCGCAGTATCGACGACTTCATGGGTAACAACGAGGGATGTACGGTTTCGGACCTCGTCCATACCGACGCGATCCTATCTTACAAGGTCAGTTGCCCGAATGGAGCAATGGTCATGACGGGTACGGCGAACCTCAAGAGTACCGGCAAAACGCTCACCGGTCTCATGCGTATGGGCATGAGCATGAACGGTGAAGAGATGACGATGGACGTGAAATGGGAAGGCAAGCGCCTTGGCCCCTGCGACTGACTTAGCGCCGAACTCTACGATCAGTTAGCGGATCAGGTTCATGCCGCCGTGGTTGTGTAGGTAGCGTACCACCGTCGTACCGTCTCCGAACGCCGGCCCGTAGTTCGCGAGGAAAACCTGCTTGCGCTTGAAGCCGTGGGCGCGGCCGAATACCAAGTTCGCAGGCCAGTCGAGAAGCGGATCGTCGATCATCGCGATGGGCTGCGCCGTTCCTTTGGGTACCGCACGGAACGTGCCACCACCGGCCACCAAGAGATTGCGACCACGATCGAACGCAATGCCATCTGCCAGCGGCAAACCACCAGCCATCAACTGCGGCAGACCAACGTTGTCGCTCTTGTCGAGCGTCATCACCGATACGCGATTGCCCAAAGTTTCCGCCACGTAGAGATTACGGTTTTTGCCACGCCCCGAAATCGCGAGGCCATTGGGAAAACTCAGTCCGGACGCAACGGTAATCGGGGTTCCCGTGCTGATCTCGACGATCTCGCCGGCGCTCGACAAACTCACGAAGATCGCCCCGTGTTTGGACTCGACGATGAAGTTGGGCCCTCCGGGCAAGTCGATGAACAGGCTAACGTTGCCTTCACGATCGATCTGCCAGATGCGATTGGCCGAGAGCGCTGCCGTGAGAACAATCCGATTTTTCAGAACCGTTACTCCCGCCAGCGCGTCACCACCGACGTTGGCCAACACCGAACTGCTTCCAAGCTTATCGAAGGCCAGGACATCGCCCGTCGACGTCGACACAAGCAGCCCATGATCACGCGACATCGCCAAGTCTTCAGGTCCGGCCAATCCAGAGGCGAACAGCTCGAGCGGACCCAAGGCCGCGGGAGTATGCGCCGATACCAGCACGGCGCTGGTGAGACACAGCACGCCCGCAAAAAGAGCGAGACGGAAAAGGCTCCGCGCGCGCGGAGTACGATCGACAGCTAGTTTCATCACGATGAGATCCTCGTCGGTTGGGAATAGGCGGGCCAAATACCCTGCAACCAGAATAGGCGATGCGCACGGACGACAACAAGCAACCGCGGCGCGAATGGGGGCGTTGCGCTTCGCTTGATGCACACATAGACACGCTTCTATGAGTGAACAGGCCGCGCGGGCTCTTAGCCAAGTCCTCTCGCAGGACGGCACCATCGATCCCTACCCCCTCTACGACCAGATGCGCGAGTCGGCGCCTATCTTCAAAAGCGATCTCGGCCTGTGGGTAGTCACCACCTACGACGACTGCCGCACCGTGTTGCGCGATGCCCGTATGGGCAAGGACTGGGCCGGCTTCATGGTCACATCGGGCCACGAGAACTGGCGCGATCAGCCTGCGTTCGAGTACGGCGAGAACTCATTGCTGTTTGCGAACCCACCCGACCACACGCGGCTTCGCCGGCTCGTGTCGAAAGCATTTACGCCTCGGCAGGTCGAGCGCTTGCGCGCCAACATGCGGTTGAGCATCGCCACGCTCCTCGAACCGTTCGCGCGCGACGGCGGTGGCGACTTACTCGATGCACTGGCCTTCCCGTTGCCGGTCGGCGTCGTCGGCAACCTGCTCGGTGTGCCCGAGGCCGACTGGCAAGCGTTTCGCGAACCCGTGCGCGCAGGTACGGCCACCTTGGAACTAGGGGTGACGCAGGAACAGATCAAAATCGCCAACAAAAGCAGCAAATGGATGCGCGACTATTTTGTCGCGCTGGTCGCAGAGAAACGTGCGAATCCCGATGACGGCATGATCTCGGGGATGCTCGCGGTCGAGGACCAGGGTGATCGCCTCGACGACGACGAGATTGTCGGAATGGCCGCCCTTTTGTTCGCGGCTGGGTTCGAGACGACGACCAATCTGATCGGCAACGGGGTGAACGCGCTTCTTCATAACCCCGACGAGCTGGAGAAGCTGCGCCGGCAACCTTCGTTGATCGAGGGCGCGACAGAGGAGTTGCTTCGCTATGACAGTTCGATTCAGTTCTCGGGACGCACCGCGTTCGAGCGATTGGAACTCGGCGGCTTTACGGTCGAAGCAGGCGAAAACGTAATGACTTTTCTGGGTGCCGCCAACCGAGATCCCGCGCACTACGAAGACCCTCATCGTCTCGATGTAACGCGCACCGACGTCGAACCGTTGAGCTTCGGCAACGGGATTCATTTTTGCCTGGGCGCATCGCTTGCACGCACCGAAGCACAAGAAGCCATCGGCGCCTTGCTCGCAAAATTTGACACGATCGAACTGGCCGAGGAACCTCGCTACCGAGCGCAGTTCGGTTTTCGCGGCTTGGAATCGCTCCAGGTTCGCTGCCGCGCCTAGGCGAGCGGTCCAACGCGCAAGTCATAGTGATAGTACTTCTCGTCGCGCGCGTACCCTTCCGACTCGTAGAGACCCTGCGCCGTGTGGTTGTCGATAGCGGTTGCTAGAGATAGACGGCCCGACCAATCCGTCGTCGTGCGTAAGCAACACATCGATCGCTTGCACCACGAACGGCGACTGCGACGGCGGAACCTGCACCAGCGATCCGAGTGTCTCGTCTCTGAACCAGGCCAACTCAAACGCGTGCCAGAGTCTGAGATGCGGACAGGTGAATCCTGACGAGTGCTGCGTCGCAGGCAAGCCCGGTTAAACACCGGCAACTGAACCTTGGCTTAATTTCCCCCTATATGGGGGGGCTGCACCCGTAGACAGGCTGACGGATGTGGTGGTAGCTTGCTAAGTTGTTATAGGTAGGTGATGCGCAAAGCAGGAAATTCCCATTTTTCCTTAAAGTTCAGCCATGGCGCGAGCGTGCCGAGGCTGGGCCCACTGCTGGTGATGGGCTCACTTGTTTGCGGCGTGACTCTTACCCCTCATGTGATGAACGCTGGTGAGCGAGTTCACTGCTCGGACACGCTCAGCTTTGACCAGTGCAAGCTCAAGCCGCGTTTCCGCAGGAACCCGAGCAAGACCGACAAGCTCACGGTTTCGTGCAAGGTGCTGAATGCTTCTGATGCAGTGGCTGGTATAGACCCGTCGATCGAGCGGACGGTGTTCACTCTGGACGATTCGGGGGGCGTCTGTTTCACGACCACCACTGAACCGGTGGACTGCGTTGAGAAGAACGGGGCGTTCAAGTGCAAGACACCCAGGGGCACCGTGCCCTTCGTGCAAGTCAAGATAACACCTGATCGTCGCAACCCGGGCAGCTACAAGCTCAAGTACAAGGCCAAGGACTCCGACATGCAGTGCCTCGAGCTCGCCGAGACGCCTTGGACGATGGGCCTGGAGATAGGCGCCGATTGCGGACAGGTGGATTGCCCATCAACGGGCCGAAAAATCGAGTGTTTCTGCTCGACGTCGACGTCGACGTCCAGGTCCAGGTCCAGCGGCTGCGCATCGCCAACAACTACAACCACCACGACTACCACCACAACGGTGCCGATATGTGGTGACGGCGTCGTTAATGGGGGCGACCAATGCGATGACGGGAACCTAGAACAAGATGATGCTTGCCTGAACGATTGCACGTTAGCGAGTTGTGGCGATGGAATAGTCTGGTTGGGTACCGAAGAATGTGACGATGGGGTCAATAACTCGGATGTCGATCCCGACGCCTGCCGCAGCCACTGTGTCCTGCCGGAATGTGGGGACGGCGTGGTAGATAGTGGTGAAGAGTGCGACGATGACAACACCGATGACCTGGACGGTTGCGACAGCTTTTGCCACGACGAGTGCGGCAACGGGACTGTCGACAACCCAGTGCTTGAGCAATGCGATGACGGGAACACCGTCAGTACCGACGCATGCCTGAACGACTGCACCCTGGCTTCCTGCGGCGACGGCATGGCTTGTACCGACGCTGCCTGTACTACCGGTCCGGGAGGTGGGCCCGAGGAGTGCGACCTTGCCACGGATTGCTGCCAGGGCTGCAGCATAGTAGCCACCGGTTGCCAGCATCCGCTTTGCCCCGACAGCGCTAGTATAGCGGTATGGGCGGGTGTTGGCGCGACATGTGCTACCAACAACGACTGCGGACCCGGGACCTGTGATCTGGCGCTAGGACGATGCCGGACAGTAACTTCTCTCAACTATGGTAAGGCTGGTTTTGTCCATGATGCCGATGTCAATGACAGGGCGAACAACAGGGTTCGGATACTGTGCGAAGAGCCGATAGACATGTTGCTCGAAGAAGTCGGCGGCTGCGGCGAATGTGAACTTATCGGCATCGATCCCTCTGAGGGCACGTGCCGGTGCGAGAACGACAAGCGCATAATATGCGACGAGCCGTTCCAATCCGACAACGATGACTGCGGTGGTAATACGTGTCAGTGTTTCCTGGCGGCACCCTTACCCCAGACAGCCTCTGCCATCCCGCAATGCCTGGTCCTTCGCCTAGCTGAGGATCTTACCGGGATAGGCGACGTGGATACGGCGGAGTTTGAGATGACCGCCAACCTGCGCACGAAAGTTCACCTGGGGCTTAGTGTGTTCAGCCCCTGTCCGACCTGTGATGGGGATGTGACGTACAACGATGGTGTACGTGATGGCACATGTAGCGGTGGGCAAAGCATAGGCCTGTCTTGCGATTCAGCGACCAGGAACCACTCCTTCCCCTTTGTGAAGTACTCGTGCTCGCTAACCGGCGATCCGTGTGAAGCAGGCAGTGATTGCAGCAGCGGCGCAGACTCTTGCGACGCTACAGTGCTTGCGACGCCAGGAGGCGAGTACAGCCTGGACTGCATGCCTAGCGCTTCTGCGAACGTATCCGGTCTGGGGGCGCAGATTTCGCTGGAATTGAGCAGCGGCAACGTGTCGCTGACGGCAGGGCTAAGCTGCGCCGGGCTCCCGGCCTATGACTGCCACTGTCTGCAGTGCAGCGGCGATTCGACGCTTCCGTGCTCATCGGACGCCGAGTGCTCTGCCGTTGGTGCGGGCACCTGCTCGTCTCTTGGCAGCGGGGGAATTGGCATATCGAATTCGTGTAACGATGCCGTTTGCACGCCGAACGTGGCGCCGGCCGACACCACCATGGGCTACTGCGCGGCCGGCCCCGCGGTAACGGAATGCGACGGGCTCTTGCTTCCCAGCGGCGAGGGTTTCTTGCGTTGCGGAAACGATGCTGACTGTTCGTCTTATGGGGGGGGGGTAGTAGACACAGGCAACTGCACGCTCAGCACGCCGAAATGGTGTTTCCTCGACACT
>Ga0315336_1000927_pt1 | contig 65683 bp, 60 predicted proteins | sample ASW5metaG_FD_204512 | JGI IMG/M metagenome (GOLD analysis project Ga0315336, IMG submission 204512) | Ammonia-oxidizing marine archaeal communities from Monterey Bay, California, United States - ASW #5 | ecosystem: Environmental > Aquatic > Marine > Intertidal zone | place: USA: California... | reverse complement strand
TGCACTTTCCATTTTACCCATGGCAACTCCTCCCGTTAGGAGGCATCCTGTCCTGCGGTGCTCGGACTTTCCTCTCTTAATTTCGCAAGCAGCGGACTAAGAGTAACTATCCGATCGACTCTATTTTTAATAATCAATTAAAGTTACAGATAATTTGAGAAATCGCTATGGAGATTCCCAATAAAGAAATCTGCTGCAGCTATCACAAGTTTGTGTTCCTTTTTTCGCCCTTACTTCAGAAACAATTTGTGGTGGAATAAAAGCACCGCAACCGCCACAACCTGACCCTTCGATTGATACAACAGATAATCCTTTTCGAGCTTTGTAGATTCGATCATATCGTGAAAGAGTTAGATGATCAATACCAGTGCGCTTTTCATCTTTTTCTGATTCTAATTTCAATTTTTCTTCAGAAGAATCATTCATCAATTTTTCAAGTTTTTTTCTTCGCTCAACTAGGTCTTTACTTAATGACTCTAAATTTTCTTCCTCTGAATTGATGCGCTTTTCCAGCACTTCCTTTTCTTCTGTAAATTCCAAACATTTGGTTTCAATTTCGTCCAGTTCACCCTTAAAATGATCAATCTCATTTTGAAGAGCATCATATTGTTTATTGTTCTTTACCAGAAAAAGCTGATCTTTATATTTATCGATCTTGGATTGATAATCAGTCATTTGACCATCGAATTTATTTAATTCCAGTTCTAATTCTTTTATTCTGGATTTACCATCCTGAACAGATTGTATTAAGGCGGATTCTTCCTCTTTCAACTCACTCACTTTCCCGGGCAAATCGCCCAACAGTTCAGCTATATCTTGAAGCTGAGAATCAATTTGTTGTAATACAACAATTTGCTGAATTACGCTCATTCAGAATTGGCTCCTTTCATAAACAAAAAATGCACCTTGAAAGGTGCATTTGTAATTAATTTTTTGGAAAAAACTAATGTCCAAAGTTCGGACATTCAGTGATTTACTTTTCGGGATTTTTTGTTCACCATAACAGTACCAAATTTAAAGCAATTATTTCATCATTGTGAAGGAGAAAGGTTTGAAAAATTATAAGTTATGGATAAAAGGAAACTTTCGGTATCCTCCAAAAGTTGCCCCCTATCTATGGCATAAGAAACTTTAATATTAATATTCTTCCAGACATCCACAAAATCCAGTTGAGCTAAAGCAGATATTTGTTTTATTCCCCTATTGAAATTATACGGAATATTCTGAATCCTATATCTACTTTGATCACCATAAGTACCATAATTTTTTGAATAGTTCATTAATATTTTGTAATTAATATTTTTGAAAAAATTTCCAATTAGACCAAAATGATAGCTTTTTACTCGATTATTTAATATATACGCGCCATCAAAATCATTGTCTGGATGAGTGCCTATTGTAAATAGTGGATTACTTATCACTCTATTTTTGTAAGTCCAACCTGATCGGTAAATATAATGATTATAATAATTATCCATACCATAAGTTGAATCTGTTGCTGCTCGAGGTCCGCTTTGATACATTGTAGTCAAATACTCAAACAGAAATTGTTTGAAGAAACTAAAAGTTTTATTAAAAATTTCAATTCCAAAAAGTCCATCAAAACTATTTACTGGTATTTTTCTTTCTTTTAATTCATCAAAGAAATACTGATATGCACCACTTTTATCCTCAAAGGGGTGCTGAAAATACAGTTTCATGTCATTTGTTTTCCCCTTTTTTGTATAGGCTAAATCCCAAATCCCCAAGTGATTACCAAGAACATTGACTTGTTCTCCTATAAATCCACTGCTAGATGCAGATCTGGCAAAAATAATACGCAAATAATCAGAAAATGATTGAGGTTGCAATCCATGAGCTTTTGTTTCACCGCCCCACATAGCCTCATGGACGAGCCCAACGGCAAAGGTTGATTGGTTACTTAAATCTTTTTTAACGTATAAATATTTCTCATGGAGAAAGGGTGCTTGCACATATTCTCCTTTAGAAAACCAACCATGTGAGAATCCACCTTTTATCCCAAATTCCTGGTTTAAAATTGTATACTTTTTATAATTAGGTACGCTTAATGATATTTGAGGGATTGGTATGGTATTATTACCTCGAATTAATGACCCGGATGATAATTCTGATTCTGCCGTTATGCTTTTCTCCCATCTTCCGATTTTAAGATTGTATCCCTTTATATTTTTACTCATAAAACCAATGGGCATTACAGGTCTATTAAAATTATTGTAATCCCCGAGGATAGAAAACCCATAATCAAATAAGTAATTATAACTGTCATAAAATGATAATGATACATATCTACCCTTATCATATACGCCCAATTGATTGGAACGATGCCAAAAAGAATTTCCATTATGTGTTATTGTAAAATTTGATTTATCGATTAAAGGCTGTAAAGCAGGATTTGGATAGGCAGTTTGAATTATAAATAAAAAAGCCCAAATAATGATTTTATTATTTGAGCTTAATTTTTGAATATTATTGAATAGACTAGCTATTATTATCTGTAAAAATTTTGCCCATGATTGATGATCTAATATCTTGCCTAAAAGATTTAGGATCAGGAATATATTCAGGTATGAATTTTTTCAATTCATCCATTACCTTATTAATATCATAGGTTTGTGCCGAATTAATTACCTCACTCACGTTCTCCATCAAATGATCCCAATTACTTCCATTTTCATTTTTCATCATAAAGATTTTATCATGGCCGGTATCAATAATATTCTCTTCATTTGTACGAAGTTCTTCAAACATTTTTTCTCCAGGCCGCATCCCAATGTATTCAATAGAAATATCTTTTTCAGGCTCTAATCCGCTAAGACGAATAAGTTCGTATGCAATATCCTTAATATTTACGGACCTACCCATATCAAGAACATAGATTTCACCGCCATTACCCATAGCTCCTGCTTGCAAAATGAGCTGTGCTGCTTCAGAAATAGACATAAAGTATCTCTGCATTTTTGAGTCCGTGATTGTAACAGGGCCGCCATTTTTAATCTGTTCCTGGAAGGTTGGAATAACACTACCAGAGCTGCCAATCACATTCCCAAAGCGAACAGCCATGTATTTAACCTTTGAGTCAACTGCTTTACATTGGATTATTTTTTCAGCCGCGCGTTTTGTTGCACCCATTATATTGGTTGGATTCACCGCTTTATCTGTGGACACTAAAACAAATCGATTCACACCATAATTTTCTGATACATCAATTAAATTGAGAGTACCTTTTATATTCGTTAAAACAGCTTCCCAAGGATGTTCTTCTTGCATGGGTACATGTTTATAAGCTGCGGCATGAAAGACAACATCCGGTTTAAATGATGCGAATACACGATAAAGTAATGTTTTATTCCTGATATCTCCCAGTACCGACTGAAATGACACAGGATGTTTACTCTGGTCACACTCTTTACCAATTTTGAAAAGGTTATGTTCAGTCTGGTCCATTAGAATTAATAAATCGGGGTCAAATGTCAGACAATTCCTAACCAATTCTGAACCGATCGACCCGCCGGCGCCAGTGACCAACACTCTTTGTCCATAAATATATTGAGAAATAGATGAACGATCTAATTGAATTTCTTTTCTGCCTAGCAAATCAACCATTGAAACATCCCTAACTGATTTCATGGATACTTTCCCGTCGATGAGTTCTGAGAATGTTGGTACAGTTCTGTAAGCCTTACCAGTAGATTTACAAATAGAAACTATTCTGCGCATTTGAATATTAGTGGCTGATGTAATACAAATTATAATTTCATCATAAGGTACTTTTAAATTATCCAATTCATCAATTGAACCCAAAATTGGGACGCCATGAATTGTGGCGCCTACTTTGGAATCATCATCATCTACGATACCAACAACTATATATTTTATACCACGATTATCTCGAATTTCACGAATAATCTTTTCAGAACTACTACCCCCACCAATTATTATTATTTTTTTACGGCCATCAATAAATGGATTTTTTAAAAAACTGTTAGTAGTTTGGTTAAAGTTTGTAAAATAAATTCTTGTACTAGCCCTACTTGTTGCCAATAAAATTGTGCATACTATAAAATCAATTAATAATACTGATTTAGGTAAACCAGAGACTCCATGAATAAGAACAAAACTCGTTATTGATCCCATTGATCCTAAGGTGCTTGCTTTTACAATATTAATTAAATCAGACATACTTGTATAGCGCCACATGCCACGATACAAACCATATATTGTGAAAGTAGATAATTTTACTGCTAAAAGAATTGGAGTAAACCGTTTTAGCATATTAATCGTATCATTTGATAATGCAAAATCAAACCGCAAAAGAAAGGCAAAAAGTATTGCCAAACTAATAAAGCCTGCATCAGCAATGAAGAATTTCAGTCTATTTCTTGTTTTTTTGTTATTATTAAACACAATACATTATTGCTTATTTATGAACTGCTCGATTTTAAGCTTATGCGTAATAAAATCTATGTGATTTTTATCACACCCGAGATTGAACAATTTTTGTCATACCAGGAGGAGGGTATGGTGTTAAAACAGAGTCTCTTTTAACAATTTCTTTCAAATTAGAGGAAACATTTTTTTTTAAAAAGTATTTATGAATATTTAATAATGTATTTTCTCGTGAGAAGAGCGAAAAAAAAGTTAGACAAATAATATATAAATCTGAGACTAAATGTTGATGATTAACATAATAAATACCTAGGCGACTTTTCCAAGGTCGAATCAATTGATTATAATCAAGATTTGGATTTATACTATTTTTTAATATTTCGCCTTCATCTGAAAATACTATGGAAGCAAAATCTGTAATCCCCGGTTTAACTGAAAGTAATTGAATTTCCTCTTGGGAATATAAATCAGTTTCTCGCTTTACATTTGGCCGTGGACCAACAAAGCTCATCTCACCTTTTAGAATATTCAATAAATTAGGTATTTCATCAATTTTATATTTTCTCAATATTGACCCAAGCTTAGTAATCCTGCTATCATTAATTGAAGTTGAGTCGACGCCTGATTTGTCCGCATTTATAACCATTGTCCGAAACTTAATTATATAAAAAATAGATCCATTTTTTCCTACTCTGGGTGCAATATAAAAGGGGTTAGAATAATCTTGCTTCCAAATAAAAAAAGAGCAAATAATTGCAATTGGTGATAAAAGAATCAACAATATAAATGCAAAAACATAATCAAAAAAAAATTTAATCAAATTATTGAAAATCTTACCCTTTTGATTATAAGATTTTGTTCATAATATTATTGTATATCTCATTAATATTATGATAATAAGTTTTTTCGAGTTTGTAACTCGACGGTGCGGGGGAATTTAAGATAGTAAATCGATTGTAGGTTATATTTTGTGAGTCAATTTGTTCGCTCACCGAAGCGATGACTTCTCCTGCTAATCCACAGTTTTTCCAGCCTCCATCTAAAACGAAAAGTTTTCCTGTATTTTTCACTGATTCTATAATAGTGGATAAATTGAGTGGATTGATAACTCTTAGGTCAAAAATGTCAGCGTTCAAGTTATTATCTCCGAGTTTTACCCCCAATTGCACACAAATTTCCGTTGAATAACCTGATCCAACTAATGTTATATCTGAACCATTTCTTAATTTTTTAGGTTTTAATTTTTCTAATGCCAGTTCACTAATTTCTACATAGTCTTCTTTAAACTCATAACACCAACGATCATCTATATAGAGTACTGGATCTTCAGATAAAACACTGGAAATCAATAAATCTCGAGCATCCAAAGGGCTATAAGGCATAATTACCCTTAAACCTGGAATATGAGCATACCATGAATGCAATGCTTGTGAATGCTGAGCACCTTGTTCACCACCCCTATTTATAATGCTTCTAATTGTTAAAGGTAATTTTTTATTACCTCCTAACATTGATTGCCATTTTGCTGACTGATTAACGATCGCATCGGTGGCTAATATCATGAAATCCATCCTGGGATGGACGACCATTGGGCGCAAACCCGCTATAGCTGCGCCTAAAGCGGCACCGGTTGTGGCATTTTCGGATACTGGCGAATCTATCACTCTATTTTTACCATACTTTTTATCTAAACCATTCATTGTATCCCCAACATACCATGGAGACCAAAGTCCTTGCCCCATAACAATAAAATCTGAATAATTATTTAATAAATAATCATATGCTTCGTATATAGCCTCCGCATAGGTAATTGATTTAATTTTTGTCATTATAATAAACGGTGTTTAATAACTGTTTTTGATTAGGAAAAGGATCGGCCATTGCACGTTTCCAACTATCAATTAAGTCTTTATATAATATTTTCTTAAAATTATGGTAACGCTCAAGGTAAATCGGATTCAATTTTGAAAGGCCTTTCAAAGTTCGCTTAATTGGATCTCGTTTTTTCCATTTTTCCAAATCTGTTGATCTATGCAGACCAACATCAATATTTTCATCATGTCCTACGTGACCCTTATGTCTATACGTAACTGCTTCCAAAAACATTGGTTGGTTATTTTTTCGAATTTCAGGAATGATAGTAGTCAAAATTTTACTTAACGCAACAGGATCATTCCCATCTTCAATAAAGACTTTGATATCATTTGCAATAGCAAATCTTGATGTAGCGGTTTTCGGCTGTCTTTCTAAAATATGTAAATGACTTGAGAATAGGTTGTTTTCACAGACAAATAAAATGGGTAATTCAAATTTTGCGGCAAAATTAAGTGATTCATGGAAAGCTCCTTCTTCAGTTGCACCATCTCCAAAATACGAAACCGCCACAGCACCAGTCTGATTGTTCTTTGAGGCAAGGGCAGCGCCAACAGCAAGAGAAATTGTCCCAGCTACGATGGGAACTGATCCCATAAATCCATTTTCGGGTGAACAAAGGTGCATAGACCCGCCCATTCCTTTAGCGCATCCCGTAACTTTCCCCAATACTTCGGCAAATAATTCATAGGCACTGCCACCACAAGCTAAATAATGTCCGTGAGAACGGTGATTACCAAAAATATAATCTGTTTTCTTGATATATTTCGATACACTAACTGGTATTGCTTCCTGGCCGTTGGAAAGGTGACATGGACATTTAATGACGCCATTTTTTACGTTGTCTGAAATAATTTGTTCAACCATACGAATTTTTTTCATGGATTTTAAGGCATCGAAATATTCGTCAGCTTCATCTATTGGTATTTCTATCGGTTTATTGAACTGATCAGGGTTGTCATATGGGCTCAAAGTGTTATTAGCTAATGTTTTCATTTATAAAACTCTTTAATTGACTCTATTACATAATCCACTTGGATACTTGTTAAGGTAGTATTCATGGGTAACAACAAACATTCATTAAATAATCTATCTGTTTTAGGAAGATTATTATATAAACCTAGCGCTTTAATTTGATGAACAGCTTGCCCTCCCCATTGAATTATCGTTCCAATTCCTTTTGAGGATAAAAATGATTTTAAATTGTCTCTATCGCCACATTCAATTTCATAATTTTGGTATGTATCAAAATGATTTTCTGAACTCGATGGGTCAGGTGGCAAGCATAAATCAGGAATTATTGATAGAAATATATGGTATTTTTCAGCAATTTCCCGTCGTCTTTTTATTTCTTGTTCTAATACTTTGATTTTCCCTAATAAAATTGCTGCTTGTAAATTGTCTAAACGAGAATTAAGTCCCCAACGTTGATATTCTCCGCTTTTATTACGGCCATGATCTCTAAGTTCATATAATTTATTGAATAATAATTCATCATTCGTTACGATTGCACCTCCATCACCAAAGCAACCCAATGTTTTTGCGGGATAAAAGCTATAGGTACCAGCTAACCCAAATGTTCCGGCCATTTGGCCATTATATTTTGATCCTAATCCTTGAGCTGCATCTTCAATAACCAATAAACTATTCTGATCAGCAATTGATAATAATTCAGCCATATTGAGTGTTCGACCATTTAACTGAACTGGTATAATTGCTTTAGTCTTGGGTGAAATCTTTTCTTTCATATCATCTATACACATCAGATGATCATCATTACAATCAACCAAAATAGGGTTTAACCCAATAAAATTAGCTGCGGAAGGTGTAGCAACATATGTGTGGCTTGGCATTAAAACTTCGTCACCTGGCTTTAAACCGCACGCCATCATGGCTAACCACAGAGCGTCTGTGCCATTGGCAACCCCTAGGGCAAATTTAGCGCCGGTATAATTCGCAAGATATTTCTCGAAATCAGCCAATTCTTTCTGTAAAATAAATGCACCTTTATTCATTACAGATTTTATAGCTTGGTCTACAATTATTTTATCTTTTAGATAAAGGTCTTGATAATTGAAAAAGGGTACATTCATAATTTTCTGTCTATTTAAATCCTTGATAGTGGAATACAATCTTAAAACAAAATTTTCTACAAAATTTTAATCGCAACAAAATGGATTTCTCTAGAAAGTCTGTAACTGAAATCAATTTCTTTAATATACGACTTTCCGGAATTATCAATACTAATGGCGTCAAAATTGGAGTAATTAATCCAAATGTTCGATATTTGAAATTATTACATTCATTTGACCATTTAAACAATTGTTTAAATTTTATAATTCGTTTGATTACATTATTTGTGCGAATATTTAGTTTTACATTTATTAGTCGTTTAAAATTAAAAATTGGATTATGGCCTAAAGTTTCAATCCCTATAATTGAACCATTAGGTTTTAATATCTTTTTTAGGCTAAACCATACAGAATTCATATTAAGACTGGAAAAAGATCCATAGTCAATAATGAGATCAAAAGAATTAGGACTAAATACAATATGCTCAGCATCCATTAATAGATAGGTACTTTGTCCAATTTTATATTCTTTTGCAACTTTGATACCTACCTCAGAAATATCTATACCGACTAATTCAACATTTGGGTACTCACCAAGGAATCTGGTTCGACGCCCATCCCCACAGCCAATATCTAAAATCTTTATTGAGCGATTCTCTTTTACTATCTCTTCTATCCATTCAATAATCTTGATATGTGCTGAGTTAAATATGCAATCATAACGCCCGTTTGATAAATCGCTTACATTATATTTTTTATTATAGTGATTTTTTTCTTCTTGAGTGCGATTATATGTCAAAACTTTTTTCCTCAAAAATCAATGCAATAACCAGGAAAATAAATGGATAGGTAGCCCATAATGTTCTTCCATCTGCCACAGTAGAAATGAAAGCGAAACCATATGTCATAACTGCCATTATAATCCCGGAAATTAACGGGATAACTAACATATTTGATTTTATTAACTTTATTAATATCTTTTGATTTTTGAATAACAAGAATAAAGGTATACCCATAACCAAAATAAAACTCATCCAACTGTTCATTCGATTTAGATTGTAAATCAACATTTCAGTAGAAGTCGACCAAAACAACTCATGTCCTGAAGAAACATTTATTGATACTATTCGTGTTATTATTGACATAACAACGCAAACAAATAATGACATGGATACCCAAAGTATATTCATCAACTTTGGCATTTTTTTATAAAAAATATATAGCCAGAAAAATGGCAATAACACAATGATGCCTTCTTTCATAAATACACCTAACCCCAAACATGCTAAGAACAATATATACTTCTCACTAATTATTAAATAAATCCCTGTGGTAAGCATCAGGATTAAACCGGGGTCTACATAACCGATAGTGGTGTAATAGAAAACAGGAAATGAAAATATATAAAGAAAGAGGGTATTATATATAAATTTTGTTCTTACACCTATTCTCATCATGGTTAACTTTAATAAAAGGACTGAAAGGGAAATAGATAAAATACCTAAAAGGCTCATTGACGTAATTGGGGCAAAAGGTAAAAACGAGGCTATCAAGGGAAATAGTGGGCGCCAATTTGCAGCTATAGAGTGTTCAGAAAGTAAAATCTCATTTATATGTCCTGTTCGAAAATAGTCAACCATAGATGTATGAATTTCCATATCAGCTAATGGCCTTTTTATAATAAATTGATTTCGATTAAAACGTGGTGTGGCCACACAGATAACACAAATCATCAGTACCCAAGTTTTATGTAACTTATTCCTTTTAGCCATTTAATTAATTATAGCAATTATTGAATTGGCGAACGCCTAATTGCGACAAGAATAAGTCCCCAGAGTACTCCTGACCCATGGCCAAAATGAAATAAAAAAAATGTTATTGGCATCAAAATTACTAACATAATTTTTTTATGTAAACGGGCCAATTGTATTGACGATCCAATATTCAAACCGGCATACAAAATTAAAACAGCTAAATATAGTTTTAAGATTAAGGTAGAAAAAAAAGAAAGTACAGTCCCAAAAATGACACCTAGAGTAAAACAACTCGTAATGCTATGACGTAAAGAAAATGTATAGGGTGCGAGATACCACATATAAGCGTTATAGGGCGCCTCAAGTAAGAAATATTTTTTTAATAGTTGTATTACATTATTTTTAGGAAAATACTTTATCTTTACCCTTGGATTTAACCATATCTTAAATCCATGACGAATTAGACGCTGATTAAACTCATAGTCCTGAGCACGAATTAACCTTTCATCAAAATAACCAACCATTTTAAATATTTTTGTATTGTAAAACCCAAAAGGAACTGTATCTACCGGACCTGATTTCACTCCGGAACGAAAATGTGAATTTCCAACCCCGAAAGGATGAGTGATTAAGCAAAAAGCTAGTAAATCAAGTAATCGGTTACTTCTTTTTTGTATTTCCCAAATTCCACCTACATTACCAGCATCTGTTTTTATTGCTGTTTCATATATGTCAATTAAATAGTTTTTAGGATAAATAGAGTGGGCGTCTAACCGCATGATCCAATCTGCTTTGGCTTGTTTTATTGTTAAGTTCATAGCATGGGACTGAGTTTTATACGGGTTTTTCATTAATCGAACAAATTTTGACCTCCTTTCTATAGATTGGACTATATTAATTGTATTATCTGTACTCCCGCCATCCCAAACCCAAATTTCATGAATAATATTGTTTGGGATATGAAAATTCATTACACTTTTTAAACATTCTTCAATATTCTCTTCTTCATTAAAGGCAGGAATGGCAATAATTATTGTTTTCATCAGAATTGATATCGATTCTTAAGGTAAAAGTAGGTTTCTTTCGAAATTGAATACAATTGTTCCCAAGTTAGGTTATTTGTGGAATAATGATCGTTATGGGTAACGCTCAATTGGGGTTGATAATAAATCTTGGCACCAATTTGTTTTGCAATCTCCGCTGTGGAAAGTTCCTCGCCAAACATTTTAAATCCCGTATCTATATAGCCTCCTTTATTAAAAAATTCAGGTGAAAATATTATACATGCACCATGAGGTGCGTAAATTGTATTTGGATATTTTGAGAGTGGTGATATTTTTTTTAAACCTTGGTTCAATTTTTTACCGAGAATTTGAATAATCCGACCAAAAATTGGGTGAAAATATAGCAGGCGATAGTAGGCCTTATCAATTACACTAAGCGGAGTCCGGAAAAATGGATTTAAATTTTTTTTCGTAGTGTGTGAAACGATTGCAGGTGCAAGTATGTGACAGGATTGTGAGTCAATTTTTTCTAATTCATTAATAAAATCCCCATCAAAGATTATATCATTATTACAGATTACTATCCATTTGGGGAAAGGTTTATCACTATTAATTAATCGTTGATAAGCTTGATAAAATGCCCCCCAGTAGAACCAATTATTGTTATGAAAGTAAAGTGAAATGTTTTGATCCGTTTTACCTTGTGCATTGGATAAAATTCTTTTTGAATTTTCAGATGACTGGTTGTCTTCAATCCAAATACATAAATTATTATCAGAGGGTAAGGATTTTAATAATTGAAGTGTCATATCGGGCGAACCATAATTGACTGTAATAATTAGTATTTTACTATCCATAGGCCAGATCTTCTTTTAGTAATTGAAAACGATTCAAAGGACGCACCGGCAAGTATGAAATCGCGAAAAATAAAACGTATCCAGTCAAAATACTATTATTAACAAATAAACTAATAAAAGGGCTAAAAATTACCCACCCATTACAAATTGCTAGTAATGGGATAGCGAGCACAGAACCATTTTTAACTTGATAATATAACAGGGAAGACACCAATCCAATTATAAATAAAAAAAATGCAGAACCAGCAAAACCAAAATCTTGCAATAACCCTCTAAATGCAGTGTAAATATTAATATGAGTAGTCCCAACTTCAGAGAATTCTAGGAAAAATCCTTGTACTCTATTGCTGATCCCTAACAATTCAAATGGCCCGGCGAATGTATGCCTTCCCCATCCAAATTCTAATCCATCATAATGGTGAAACCATTGTGTAAAAGCTGAAAGAGACCCTGTCATTGAACTTCTAGCGATTTGTAACATTTCATTCATTATAAATTCAGAATCCAGACCTTGACGCAACCATTGTAATGCAATAAAAATTGCAGGTAGAAGAATCGAAAGACTCAGACCTGTAAGGAATAATGTTTTTGTATTGTTTTTATGATCCTGGGGATGAGAATTGAATACGCGAATTGCCCAGTCTGAAGAAATCATGGCAACGAGAGTAAGGATGACTACTGTACGAGAGGAATAAATCATTCCATATCCAAGAGCAAGAACAATCGGGATGAATCTGGCCTTAGCCGACCAATATTTTCCTCCTGTTAAGGCACCTACCGAAAGAGCACTTGGGTAAATCATATAACTGAGTAGTTTTAATTCAAGTGGTAAATATTGTGACCCCCCGTAGCGATCTGTCGAAAATTCTTGGGGAAGTAGAGCTAATGAATAGAAATTGTTCATTAATTGATACTCTTGGTAACTATAAACAATCAAACCCACTAATCCTAATCCGGTTAATCCAATGGATAGAAGTGCTAAATAATGCCAATTGGTAATAGCAGTTTGCCATTTTATATCCAATTTAGTTTTATTTTGTTGTGGATAATATTTTTGAAAAAAATAATATCCAACGAAACCCCCAATTGACAGGTTTATTAAAGCAAAAACAATAAAGACTGAACCATTTAAAAAGAAAATGAAATCCTGGTTTATTAACAAATTAAAAGAAAAATAAATGATCCACAATGATACGGCCATTAGCGGTGTAAAATAAACTGATTGCTCTACTGAGATAAGAAACAGAAATAAACTAAACAATAATATCGTTGCAAATAATAATGTCACTGGATTTTGTTTTCTTTGCGCTTAACTATGATTATTCCGTACACCAAACTCATTGTACTATAAGAAAGGGCGCCGATAAATGTGGACATTGCTACACCAATAAGTCCATATAAAGGAACAAAAATGAGTGCTATTATACTCATTGCTATTAAAGAAATCATCATTAATGATGTCATTGTATGTGTTCTTTTTATCAGTTCCAGCGGTTTGTGAAATAATAAATTTGCTTGCCAGAGAAAACCTGCTGCAACTAATAATGTTAATAAGCCTAAAGAATATTTATAGTCAGCACCCATTAACTGATTCAGGACTTTGAGAATCTGAGCATTAATTATAAAATAAACCGAACTAAAAATAAGGAATGAAATTCCCAGTAATTTTAGAATCTGATACCATAATATTATTGCCTGATTTTGCTTATTACGATTCCATAATTGAACCATAACAGGATGGATTGCCATAGTTAGCGGAAATAAAACCAGAGAAAATCCTTTTGTAATTAATTCACTTAACGCACTATATCTGCCAACCATTTCTGCATCCATATAAAATTGTATAAAAAGTCTTTCCAAAAAAGGTATTGCTGCTTGTAATGATAGCCATATAGATAGTGGTAAACCATATTGTAACCACTGAGAAAGTTTTGTTCTTTTTAAATTTGCAATTTCACCTAATTTGGGAAATAGAAATAACCCCACAATTGCAGAAATAATATAGGCAAACCCTACTGAAAAAATATATCCATTTATGTTTGAATAAATAAAGTATGACACTAATGGAAAAAAAAAGTTTAAAACACTTAATAGCATTGCAATCACTAAAACATATTTTGATTTCATAGCGGATTGTAATCCGGCATGAATTATATAATAAAGCAACATACCAATAGTCAAAGTGATTCCCGCACAATAATTGGAAAATGTTAAATTCCACGTTGTTGCAATTAATCGTTCTGAAATATTTAATGCAACACCCATTACCATCACCGCAGCCATTATTGAAAAAGATATAGCAAATAATATTTGCTTTCTATTTTCCCAAGTCATTTGAAACCGAATCCAGGATTGTGAGATCCAACCAGCGGTTAAAACAGTTACTAGATTCCCGAGTGCCACAACCAACATAATTTGACCGTATTGATTAAATCCATATAATCGGGCAAATAAGGGTACTGATACCATACCAATTAACCCCGGGATAACCTTTGAGAAAAGGTAGGCGGGGCCGTGTTCTTTTAGAATAGGGAGTAAAATTTTGCCCAAAGGCTCAGTTCAAGTCACTTTAAATCGCATAAATGTGTCTTTTATTAAGAAACTAATAAACAATAATAAAAACGCGAAAGAACCCACCATTGTAGTATTGATAATTACCCTAGGGCCTTCTGGCTGAAAAGGAGGTATTGGCGCATCAACTGTTTCAACCATTGGTGTTCGTTCGACCTCTTCAATTTTGGCTTCTTCATATTGTGTTTTGAGTGTTAAATATAGATTATTTTGAAGCGTTACATCCCTCGCTAACCTAGATTCTTCCAATAATAAGGAAGGTGATTGATTCGGTCTTCTATTTCTTTCCTGAAATGATTTTAACCTACCTTCTGCCAAGGAAAGATCCTTTATTACTTCATTGATTCGATCTTCAATAAAAATACGTTTTTGCCCCATTTGTTTGGTTTTAATATTTACCTGCATCTCATTACTAAGAGTTATAAGCCGCTTTATCATGTTTGCAGCCAATTGAGGCTGGTGGGCATCAATCTCAATTTTTATTAAGGGAGAAAATCGTGTTTTAGTCACACGAATCCTTTTTTTAATATAATTTAATGTTTTTACAGACTGGTAATTCGAATGCTTTTTTCTAAGATTTAGATGTTCGATTAAAGCAACAGTAAGTACCATAGGGTTTGGTCTGCCAGAAAATATGAATTTTTCATTCAATAACAATCTTTGAATACCATCGCTTTTTAATATTTCAAAAAATAGTTCATCCCATGCTATTGCATTTTGATTATTCATGGGTAAAGATAAACCCATTTGGGAAGCCGCTCCAGACAGATTGCTTAATTCATTGCCGGAATCCCCTATAGGAATAACACTTGCTTTTGCTGTATAAGTAGGATGTGCAAAAAATTTAAAGTATACAAAACTACCAATTATAAAGAGCAAGGTGACCATTAGAATAATTTGACCCTTAGTTTGAAGTATCCGTAATAATCTTGTAATAAGAAAATCTTCAATGACTTCTTGCGATTTGTCCAATTCAATTTCATTTTGGATCGTTAACATATGCTTATGGGGAATGACATTATTTTTTAACCATCCCGACAGGGTTTGCGCTGTTATACCAAAATGATCCGCCACTTCATAATGGTGGCGAAATCCGTGCTTCTGCATAACCTGATCAATAATATCTCTTACGTTATAATCCGACGTCATCATTTTACCAGTTACCATCTATGTCTGTTCTAATTAAATAAAAATCAGTAACACCATTCCCAAATGATTTGGTTGTACCGGTAAGGCCATATCCTCCACCGATTCCCCAATACAATAATTTACCACCAATTTCAAATTTTGATCCGCCATAGGTCTTACTCCATTGAACTTCACCACCTTTATTAAAATGAATCAGCAATAAATCTTCCGCTTCTGCTTCCATATGTGTAGTAGTTCCCAGTGCAGAAAAACCGCCATTATAAGTTGAAACCATTTTCCATGTATTTGTTGAACTTGAGGGGTAAATATGGCTCCAAATAGTATTGCCAATGAAATCTGTTTTAATAGCCCAGAAATCTAACCACCCATTTTTTAAGGAATCCGTCTGGCCGCCAATAATAATGCTTCCATCATCAAATGTGACCACATCTGTGGCAATTGAAAATCCATCATAATCAATTACTTTTTCCCATAAAAACTTTCCATCAGCATCTAAGCGAACCATCCACATATACCTGTATATTGTACTGTACACATCCGTATATCCTACGACAATGAAGCCACCACCCGCGATCTCCTTCACAGCATACCCCATGTCGTTATAATACTTTCCGAAATTTACATCCCAAATAATTTCACCATCTTGTGAAAGCTTTATGACCCACATATTTCTTCCACCCATGCCATAGGAGTAGGTATATCCTGTTACAACTAAATTACTATCTGAAGTGGCAATAATATCATATGCAGCGTCATTATCTGGACCCCCAATTACTTTTTCCCAAATAACGGAACCATATGCATCAGTTTTAACAATATAAAAATCTTCTTTTTGACTGTAAGATGTGGTAAATCCAGCAAATGCATATTGATCAACTGTCGCTTGGCATGATGCATAAAAAGCTTCTCTCCCTGCTTTTCCATATTGATGGGACCACTGGCCATTGCCAGCCCAATCTGTCTTTACAATCCAAGCATCCCAGTTACCATTTTGGCTGAAAGTTGTTGAAAATCCTGAAATAATTGTACCGCCATCAAAAGCAGGTGTTGCGCCATAGGCATATTCTTCATGAACACCACCATAGGCTCTTTTAAATCCATTAAAGTCAGGAATTACTATCCGTTCGTCCTCACATGCAAATCCAAGAAATATGACAATGATAGTTAGGTAAGTGAATTTATTCCCCAACATTAATTTCCCCCAATAGCTGTAGAATTTATAACCAGTAATAATGTAGCCAGTGAACCAACAATTCCGGCTAATTTTTCTGTTGTTTCAAGCGCTGACTGATATTCATCTCGACTTTTTTCACCTATAACCAGTTGGGAGCCAGACACTAATTCAGGAGAGATTAGGAATCCTTTTGACTTTACCATACCATTAGGATAAATAATAAAAATCCGTTTGCCTGAGCCTGATGGGGAAATGCCTCCCGCCATTTGTAAGGCAGAACGAATGGAAATTGATTTTTGTGTTATACTATAAATTCCCGGAGCATTTACTGCACCCATGACCTCAATTGTATTTTGATCATATAATACGGAAATAGAATCGCCATCCAAAATTAACATTTGGTCATTTTGCCATCCCAATCGAAGGCTATCTCGAAATATTTGCACCCCATTATCAAGGGCATTCACTAATTTGCCACCGGCATTTAATAAGACCTGCCTTAGTGGCAACCCATTATTTATCACTGGGTACAATCCGGGTTGTTTAATGGCACCGGAAACCATGACAGTGCCAGGTATGGTATAAAGCGAACTTTTCATAAAAATAATTTGATCATTTGGATTTGGTTTATAATCAATTTTTTCCATTAATATATCTTTTAATTCAAATAATCGAATTTCTCCATCAGAAATTATTTTTATTTGGGGCAGCCATTCTTTATTAACTATTTTTTCCGGACCATAGCTAAGAAACTTTAAGAGTTTTGCTAAACTCATTGTTGAATCGTATGGAAATTTAATTGGTGACGATCCAATGCCATATACATGAAAATAAGATGGAATATAATCCATTTTGTAAAAGGTTACGATATCTCCGTTATTTATTTTAAACGTATCCAATTCGGTATTAGATATATACATATTCATCGAATGAATTCTGCCATTAATACGGTGCAGGCGACTCAAATGTGCTAACGAATTAGCGCCAGGATTCATTCCCCCAGCAAATTCCAAAAGATCTCCCAGGCTTTCGGTGGAACGTAATTCATAAATTCCCGGATGCATTACCTCCCCAGTAATTGTTACGGTTGAACCCCGGTTAGGTATATGGATTCGATCACTTTCTCTCAAAAATATTTTTCGATAAGATTGCCCTTCTATAAAATATTTATAGAAATCAATGGTATCCAGTTGTGAGCCTTCTCTCATTATTAAAATGTCCCTAAGAGACCCTGTGGTATCAACACCGCCGGCATAAATGAGTGCGGTAAGGGGATCAACAAATGGTGATATTACATGATATCCCGGCGATTTAACCCTCCCGGTAAAATTAAGTGTTTTCCCGGAAACTTTCCCGTGGGTCACATCAATAAACGTATTTGCTTTCGCGCCCTTCATTGTGGCATATATGCGGCTAAATCTTTTTTTTATAACATTTTCTGCCTTGTAAAGTGTGAGTTCACCTATTTTAATGAGTCCGATATCATTTATGAAAATTGTTCCATCCCTGGCAAGGATTTTTTTCTCTCTTCTTTCAGTTTCACCCCATACGGAAATAATTAATTCATCACCGGGACCTAAAATATAATCGGAAGGGGGAATGGTTCTTTCCCATAGTTCTCTTTGATCAAAATTATAAAAATAATCATACCCAAAATAATTTAGACGCTCAGCTGAGTCCAACAAGGATTCAATTACATTTAAACCAATAATATCTTCTTTTAATCGTTTTAATTTTAATCGATAATAGGATTCAATTTCTGCGGGTGTTACTAATATTTTTACAGGTACATTAGTAGAATCATATTGTTCTTCAAGCTTCAGCAATTCATCCAGCATATTTGGATCCGTTAATTTTGGATCTGCATCTAATTGCCTTTGGATTCTTTGGTTTTTGAGCTGTGCTTCATTCAATTCTGTATCTCTATTCGATGCATTTTGACCTATGGCTATTGAAAAAAGCAATAATGATTGGATTATATAATATGTCGTTCGTTTCATGTTATCTATTATGATTTATGAAGAGTTCGATATTAACGTATTATTCCGAATATTCGAAGATAATAATATTCGATTATATAGTAATTAAAATTCGATTATATATTCAGTTCTTATAATTAAGGATTGGATTTTTCTTTTACCGGTTACCTCACCAGCATAAATATTGTCATCAGGAAATCCAATATGTTCAGCATTTTCTGTTTCATAATAAATAGAAAAGATCCAATTTTTATAATAGTAACGAGTATCAAAGCGCCATTCGAATTTGATTTCAGCTGGTTGTTTATAATTGACACCATGTCTTTCATAATTAAAAGCTGGAATAAAAACAAATTTATTTGATAAATAACCAAAAATTATATAAAAATCATCAGAATCAGATCCGCTATGTGCCCCCCATCGCCGTCCTTTATAACTACTATAATCAAAATCGGGTTTAGTATACCACGGAGCAGCTGATCTAAACTTCCAAGTTCTACTTTGAATCAAATTAATATATTCAAACCCAAATAGTAAATTTTGGTTGTTAAAAACCCCATATTTCCTCATGCCAATTATACTTGAAATTGTGTGCTCGGGCTGTGTTTTTAAGTCTTCAATATTTGCCCTATGATCATCAATCCCCAATTCTAAATATATATTTATTTTACTTTCAGGAAATAATAAAGAAAAATACCCAGCTATAGTCTGATCCCAAGGATCATGCCATATAAATTTATCTTTTTTAGTGTCCTCTAAAAATAATCCGTCAAATAATAACCTGGTGGCATCGGCACCTCCCCATTTAAAATCATAATCCCTCCCGCCCGATAAATAATTTCTGCTTAAACCGATAGAAATAATTGGATTTGAATAAATTGTAATTAAACCTAACAACGAAGAAAAGAACACTGTTTTATTATTATTATTCATATAATCTGCTAATGTATATTTTATATTTATACCAATTATCCCTTTTCGAAGTTCTTTTAGGGTGCCAATCGTTAAATAAGGTAATCCAGTTGTATTATTTGACATAATTAGTGAGCTATGCATACCGGGACCCCACCACATATTGGCATTGCCATACCCTAGTCCAAGGCCTTTATAATGCAAATATAATTGAAATTCTTTTATGCCCTGTAATCGATATGGTGAATGATCATTTATTTGATAATCATTTAAAACGGTATAATATCCGTGCCTTGGAGCTGGAATTACTGAATAATTTTGATTGTATAGTATATAAGGCTCAAAAGAGAATGCAACGTATTTTCCAAAATGAGCAACATTAACTGAATTATAATAGCCAAATCCTTTACCAAAATATCTCAAATCCATATTTTCCTGGTTCGGCGCACCATCGTTTCTATAAATTTCATTATGAAAAGTAATTGACCAATTACTTTTTTTTGATTTAATAAATATAGGGCGGACTATTGTTGAATAAGGGTTAACCCGACCCAATAATTGATCCCTTTCGTTTGATAAAAGATAAAAAGGATCTGCAGAAACATATTGCTGTGTCAAAAGATTAGAGTGAAACAACAGAAAACACACAAAAAAAATTGTTTTCAAACTTCCAATTAAATTAGGATTTGTTATTGATTGAAAAGGCTTCATTTATTGTACATATATTAACTAATATCTATTCGTATGACATGGAAGTTAATATCTTCAATTCTTTTCTTTACGGTCATTTATGGATCAGGGGGATTTGATAATGGCACTGCAACAGGAAAAGGGAAAATTAAAATCGATATAACCTGGAATCCATTTGCCCAGATTAATTATGGCCAAACTTATCTTGTCATGAGTTATGGACTTAGCCATCGATTTGATATCCACGGTTATATTTCTCATCACACCGGGGGATATGAGACCTGGTATGGGGGAATATTCTACCAATTTTTAAAAACAAAAAGAATGGATTTAGCTACAGCAGTTGGAATTCGACGAAGATTCGATGAAGATTGGACCCATATTTTTGCGCCACAACTACTTTATACTATCCATTTAAATGATCGATTAAATCTTGGAGGAAGCGTGGTAAACATAAAAGAAGAAAAGATAAAAGATAAATTTGGAAACATCGGGGTGGCGGTGGATATGGCGTTGTCTTACCGTTTTAAATATCAATCAAAGAAGATTGAAAGTGTTTCGATTGGGATTGGAGGGTTTCATCCGGCGACATGGAAACCAGATACCTATTTTTTGCCAACCTACAGTGTAGATATAAAATTTAGATAGTGATCTGTGAAAAGTGAGAAGTTATCAGAAGACAGATAGCAGATTTCAGATTATTGATTTATAATTAATAATCTGCCTACGTGTTGCCTGCGGCAGACAAGTTTTTGATTAGGGAATTTGACAGGATTGGTGGGAAATATAATTTATGAAATAAAATAAATGGTGCGGAGAAGGATGAAAGAGGTGCTGAACCAAAGAGAGAACATTGTTAGAAAAAACCAGATTGAAACAGGAAAACCCAGCAATGCAAGTGTTACCCCTCCAAAGGTGATGAGAATCAGCAGTAAATCCAGAGTGGAAAATTTACTGATATTGCATCCATTACGTTTTTCTGATGTAAATACAAGATATGATATAAGTAAAAAGATTGTTAATAGTTTTGTAATAATACCTAACTCTGTATTCCAATACAATTCAGCAAAAAATAATACCAACCCCAACTGGATGATATATTTAGCCATTTTATCCTTTCGATAAAAAAGGATAAAGATAAACAAAAGCATAACGGCCAAACCATGCTGCCAGGTAATAATACTTAAATTGCAATAAAAACTGAGGGAAGCAATTAATCCAATTAGTAATACAACCATGAATACGGTTCTGGGTAAAAATGGAGATGTTGCCTGTTCTCCATTTTGCCATTTGTACAAGGGATCTACTATATTTGTAATTATAGGTACATAAGTTTGGACTGGAGGCGTTAAAATAAATAATAGTAATAATGCAAAATGAACTAACATCATGTTTGTTGATAATTCTGTATAAAAACTTATCATTCCTCCTATTACGGAAAGTAATGTAATTAATAAAATGAATCCGATAGAGGCCAGGTAACTATGGCTTTGCTGGAGGATGAGATGATGAAAATGAATTGTGTCCGCTGTCATGGGGCTTTTTTTCGCAACAAGGCGTGTAAAAAAGACACGGGTGGTGTCTGCAACAAGATATGAGGCCAAAAGAACGAATGGCGTCATATTTAGAGATGCTGTGGTAGGGGTCTGTGTTAAAAATAGCAAGGGGAGTACAGCCGTGTGAAAGCCGAGAAAGAGGCTACCGGCATCCCCCATAAAAAGCTTAGCTGGGCGCTGATTAAAGACCAGAAAGCCAAGAAGAATAAATGAGAACATAAGATTCAAGGTGGCAAATGAACCTGAGCCCGATAAACCTAGCCCCAAACATAAAAGTAGCATAAAACTACCGGCGAGGCCGTCGAGGCCATCTAAAAGGTTTACTGCATTATAAATACCAATGAACCAAAAAAGAAAAATAAAGGAAAGCCCAATTTGTGACACAGTAAATGACAGGTTATAAAAAGTGATAGTTTCGAAACGCCCCCAGAAAATCATTGATAGATATACGGCCAAGGACAGCTGGACTGTGAATTTCATTTTCCAGGGCACATGGCGATTGTCATCTATTGTACCTAATAGAATTGAAACTGCCCCACCGATTATATACCAATGGGGTGCCAAACCTGACCACCATGTTATAAAAAGTAAAATCGGCCCAAAAACGATGCCACCGATTTGGGATACTTCACCCAGATGCTGTTTGCGAATATCAGGATGATCCAGAGCATATTTCTGCCGAAGAAGTTTTAATATTATTATCGTAAATAAAAAGGAACAGGCGAATAATAAAATAGGAGGTAAAATCATCTAATTTAATATTCTATATTATTTATATCTCTCATACAAAACTTTTTTTAACGTTAAAAAGATTATTTTTACATCAAGTATAAAATTCCAATTCTCAAAGTATTCTTTTTCAAGTTCTTTTTTCTTAATAATTATGACTTCTTCATAATATTTATAAGGATCTTCCTTTGTACCTAATAATTTATCTTCATCATAATAATAAACTGATGAAGTTCCAGTAATTCCTGGCCTCATTTGATAATATTCTACTATTTCATTCTCATTTAAATATTTACTAATTTGAACAAGTGGCCTTGGTCCAACAAAACTCATTTCCCCTTTAAGAACATTAATGAGTTGGGGTATCTCATTAAGACTTGTTTTTCTCAAAAATTTTCCAATACCAGTTGTCCTATGATCATTAGGTGTGGTAATTAAACCTAATTTTTCAGATCCTTTAGACATCGTAGTAAATTTATAAACATTAAATTTTTCTCCTAAATACCCAAATCGTTCTTGGAGAAAGAAAACGTCTTCTCCTTGAAATTTTAATATAATTCCAATTATTAAAAATATTGGAAAAAGAACCATTAGCCCTGATAGACTTAATAACTTATCCATAGTATGTTTAAAAATAATTTTTAATTTTCTCATTTCAATAATTTAAGAAGATATTTTTTTAGCAGGAGTACCTATATAAACTCCTTTTTCAGTCAAATTTTTTGTAACAACAGCACCGGCTCCAACTATGCTTTTACTACAAATACTTATATTTTGCAAAATTTGTGAACCAGTTCCTAAAAGAACCTCATTCCCAATTATTACGTTTCCAGAAATATTTACACCTGGATTAATTTGATTATAATCACCAACGATGCAATCATGGGATAAAGTACAGGAATAATAAAAAGTATTAAAATTTCCTATTTTAATTGATGTGGTAATTACATTTCCAGCGAATACAATATTCCCTAATCCTAATATAATATTATCTTTATCACGTACAACATTTGGGTGAGTCAAATTAGGATAATTTATAAATAAATTTTTTTTATACTTTTGGTAAAGTTTTTTTCTTATTGATTGGTTGCCAATACCAAAAACTATACTCATTTTCTCTTGAGAATTGACTATTGTATTATCCGTCCCAACAATTGGAATTCCATTCAGTTTTTTACCTATTTTTTCCTCATTTTGATCGATATACCCTATGATATTCCATTGCTTATTATTATGATTTATATCTTTAATTAGAGAAGCTACTTCTTTTGCCAAACCGCCGGCTCCTACAATTAGAATATTTTTTAACTGCTCATTTGACATTTAGATTATTAATAACCTTTTTAATTTCTTGTTTTGATAGATTTGTAGATGAAGGAATACACAAACTATTATTAACTAAATCGAGTGCTTTTTCAATGTGATATGTCTGACAATTTTTGTATGGTTTTTGTAGGTGATTAAGATGCCAAACGGGCCGTGTTTGTATTTTTGCGCCCGTTAGTCTCATCATTAAATCTTCTCTATTCTCACTGTATATTTTACTATTAATTCTTAATAGATTTAACCAATGATTATTATTTGAATAGCTAGGCACTTCAGCAAGTGATAGTCCATTTATTTTATTTATTTCATTTTTATAGGTATCATAAATATTTTTTTTATTCTTTAAAAAATTTGGCAATTTTTCTAACTGTGCAACCCCCAAAGCTGCTTGAAGATTTGTTATTCTATAATTATATCCAATTTCATTGTGAATATATCGTATTGGATCATCTTTGGCTTGGGTTGTAAGGTACTTTGCTTTTTCAGCGAATCTAGCATTATCTGTAAGTATCATTCCACCGCCACCAGTTGTTATAATTTTATTTCCATTAAATGATAGACATCCAATTTTACCCACAGAACCAGTATGTTTACCTTTAAAGTTATTCTTATTATAAACTGTACCTAAACTTTCTGAGGCATCTTCTATAATAGCAATATTCCTATCAGAACATAAATCAACTAACTCATCTAGTTTAACTGCATTTCCCCACATGTGGACTGGAATAATTGCAGAAATCCTTTTTTTTGATTTTATATTATAAGAAAATCCTTTTTTAAATACCGTTTCATTATTAATAAAGTCAAAAGTTTTATCGATGTCTAAGTTATAATATTTATTTACATCCATAAAAATTGGTGTTGCATTATTATATGTAACTGCATTCACAGGTGCAATGAAAGTCAATGTGGGTACTATTACCTCATCACTTGGTTGGACACCAGCGAGACGTAAGCTCACTTGTAATGCAGATGTTCCATTTATGCAGGCGACTGCATATTTAGAACCTGTATATTCAGCGATTTTATTTTCAAATAGATCAACGAACTTTCCAGCTGAGGAAACCCACTCTGTATCAAGACATTCTTTAATATATTTCCATTCAGAGCCAGTTAAATTTGGAACAGATAGGGGAATCATATGGCTGAAACCACCTTTCCAGAAAAAACATTTTTATTATACCAATTAAATGTTGCCTTAAGACCTTTATCTATTGAATATTTTTTGGTATAATTAATCACATTATTTAACTTATTAATACTTGGGCATCTACGTTCAGGAGAGCCAGATGTTGGGGGCATTGGATTAACAACAACTTCTTTTCCAAGTAAACTAATAATTTTCTGTGCTAAATCACCCATAGATATTTCTTCATCTTGATTACCAATATTATATGAATCTCCAATTGTTAATTCAGATTCCACTAATTTTTGAATCATTTCAACCGCATCAGCTATATAACAGAATGTGCGTTTATGTTCTACAGAAAAAACATCCAGCATACCAGTATTAAGATCTATTATTTTTTTCATTAATTCTGGTATAACATGAGAAAGGCCCATTCTAGGTCCATAAAAGTTATGAGGGCGAATAATTGTAACTGGCAATCTTGAATGAATACAAGTAGCTTCACCATATATTTTAGAAAGCATATATGTGGAACGCGCTTCAGGTAAATCACTTATAGTTAAAGGTGTTGATTCTTCCGTTGGAAACTTTAATCCATAATGAAATAATGTTCCAGCATAAACTTCGCTTGTTGAAGCAAATACTAATCGTTTTAAATTCTTTTGTCTTTTAGCAACTGCTAAAGTATTCTCTAATAAGATAAAGTTTTTTGTAAGAACATCATATGGAGCCTTTAGAACATGCTGAACTCCAATAACTGCGGCAAGATGATAAATGTAATTATAATCATTATCTAAATGACTAATTCTAGCTGGGTTTAATAAATCTAAATTTATTAAGTTCACTTTTTCGTCTTCTGAAATATTAGATAGATCTTTGTCATTAACTCCTCTTGAAAAATTATCAAGTAAATCAACCTGACAATCACTTTTTAAGAGTTGTTTTGCAAGATGAAATCCAATAAATCCAGCCCCTCCGGTAATTAATACTTTATCCATTATCCTCTACCTATAGATAAATAGGTAAACTTGTTATTATTTATTTCTAAAACTTGCGCATTGGTTAATACATTATTTGCATCAAATAGTAAAATATCTTTACGTTTTATCCATCTTTTTAATTTTATATTCTTAAACTCTTTATGGGGAACAGCAAATACAATCGCATCAAAATTTGATGAATCTGGTATTTTAGTTTCAATAGTTTCATCTATTTCCTCCCAATAGCTTACTAAGGGGTCATATGCAATTACTTCAGCCCCTTGAGCTTTGGCTTCATTGTAAAATATTTCACTTGGAGAAAATCTTGTATCACTAACATCTTGTCTATAAGTAATTCCCATTAATAGAATTTTCTTTTCAATTAAATCATTATTAAAGTGATTTTTTATTTTATTTAAAGTTACTAAAGGCATTTCCGTATTTATTTTTACAGCTTGGCTTGAAAAAGTGAAATCATGCCCCTTTAGTTTTAAAATATCTCTCGCAGCTATTTTAGCAAAAAGAGGGTCTTTTGTTAAACAATAGCCTCCAACTCCAAAACCAGGCTGCCTAATATTAGAATGAGTAGGCCGTATTCTAATTGCGTCAATCACTTCATATAAATCGACACCTGAATCTTCAGCAAATCTTCCCCACTCTTCTACAAAAGCAATATTAACTGCCCTGTAGCTATTTTCTAATATTTTTGCAGTCTCAGATGCTGTAGTATTACTTAATTTAGTCAAAGGATATTCTAATGTATTTATAACTTGCGATAAAAATTCTTCACATTTCTTTGAAGAATTACTATTAATTCCTGCAAAAACACGCCAAAAGTTAATAATAGAGTTAAAGTAATTTTTACCAGGCATTACCCTTTCATAAGAATGAGCTAAGTAAAACTTATCTATATTAAGCTTTCTTTTATAAATAATATCTTTAAATAATGGATATATAATTTTTTCACATGTCCCAGGAGGCACCGTTGATTCTACAATAACTAGTGTATTTTCAGATATATAGTTAGCTATGCTTTTAATGCTATCTGTGAATGGATCAAGCGCAATACTTTCTTTACCTTTGGATTTTATTAAATCACAATTAATACTTACTAATACAACAGAGGCTTTAGAGTACATATTTTCATCGCTAGTAGCTATCAGATTTCCCCTTTTAATAGATTTTTTCAACTCATTAGAAAGTTTCTTGTCACTAGTTTTAAATGGTACAATTCCTAAATTTATAGAATCAATCCTTTCTTTACCCATTCGATTAGGAACATCAAGTCCAATTACATTGAAAAGAGGCTCATCATTTATATCTAACCTACTTGAAACTGCAATTGCCATCGCAGAACCAACATAACCAAGACCCTGTATGCAAACAATTGGGTTTTTATTATTAAATATTTCTAACATAATTAAGATATTAGTTTAAAAAAAATAAACCAAAAATATTTATATATATTAGTAAAGGTCCCAAAATAATTTATCTTGAAAATAAAACTATAATATCAAAGATTCATTTAATCAATTTGTAAATTATCGTAAAACCTAACTAAAGCTTTTTGGTAATAAGTTTTTTCATATTTTTCTTTGATATTTTTTCTGGCATTTCGACCAATTGTTTTTAATTCATTTTTTGAACAGTTCATAACTATTCTCATTTGATTGACAAGTGCAATTTTATTTTTTGGAGGTACTATCCAGCCATTATAATCATTAGTTATTATTTCATTACTACCGGTCACATTGGTTACTATAGAGGGAATTCCCATTGCGCCAGCTTGTAAAACAACATTGGGGAATCCTTCACGATAGCTTGGAAGAATTAAACAATCAGAGATTGATAAATAGGGTCGAATATCGGACTGCCAACCCACAAAATATATATTTTCATCAGAAAAATAATTCTTTTTAACATGTTTAGAAAAACTATCATTTCTTTCAAAATCACCAACTAATATGAGTTTTACATTATTAGTTCCCAAATTTTGAAATGACCAAAGAAGTTCATTAATTCCTTTTTCGTTATTAAACCTCCCAATAAAAATAAAATAGTACGATTTTGAATCAATTCTTAGTTGTTTTATTAAAAGCTTTGTTTTTTCTTTTATCTCTGGATTTAATAGATGATATTGGTCTGTATCTACACCTGCAATATTACCATTACCAATTATATGGATATTTTCTGTTATAATATTGGCATCAATTAGTTGTCTTTTAACGCCCTCCCCTTCAGCAATGATATGTGTGTTTAACTTGCAAATGAGTTTGTCAACATAAATCAGGATTTGTTTAAATAATAATTTTCTATAAGGGAATATGAGACCTGTAAATGTATGAATTCTAAACCTGGTATGGCATAAATATCCTGCTATAGCACAAATTAGACCTGCTTTAGGAGTAAAAGAGTGCATGATATCAGGTTTAATTTGTTTTATACTTTTCATAAGATGGTATATTGAATAAAAATCGTAAAATGGGTTTATTTTTCTATTCATTGGAATATTGATAAATTTCACAGATTCTGATTTGGCAAATGATTTAATACCTTTATAATTATTTGACCCTACTATTACAGAGTGGTAGGTATTTAAAAAATTGGGCTGACCTTTTAAAATAAATTTAAAAGTAATATCAGTAGTTGTAACAATTAATAGTTTAATGGCAATGAAATCTTTTAAATATATTAATTAAAGGAACTTTGGATAAACGTACTATTATTTTCGAAAAATTGTAGCTAGTAATACCATTGGCATAATCATTAGGTTATATAAAATAAATAAATCGAGTAATTCTAGATATGCAAATAATATTGAGAAGGGAGCATTAAATGCAAAACCAAAACTATTCCTGATTATATACTCAAATATTGAAACTCTAGTTTTACTGCCAATGCGAGTTGGTTCATTGGCTCGTTTATTAAAAATCATTTTTTTTCTTTGAGAGATCAAAACAGATAATACGTGAATCAATGATATGACTAAGGTAATTGAAATAATGTTGTCCACAAATAACAAACCAAAATAAGAGAATATTTCACCCTTACGATAAAGCCCTAAACCTATAAACGGTAAAAACAAAAAATTAATTATATCACCTGAGACACTATCAATATACTCTCCCTTTTTGGTTGGGGTGGTTAATCTTGAAATATTACCATCAATTGAATCAAAAATAAGGAATAAATTATATAATAATGCAGAACTCAGAAAATTACTTAGATAGCTAGATATCAATGAACCTATTCCAATTATGAAGCCTATTATTGTTACCAGATTTGCATTTATCTTAAAAAAAATAAAAAATGGGGTAATAAAAATTGATACCGGGCGAGTAACATAATAGACCCAAAGACTAACTATCTTATCAAAATATTTTCTTTCATCATTATATGAAATTCTATATAAATCTTCAATAATAGTTACATACTTTTTACTATACCACTTAAGCATTAAATATCATTTTTTCTAATTTTATCCAAAATATTATTTATTAAAGTTGAAGATATTCCCTGCGTATAAGGAAAATACATAAGTTCAACATTTACTTTTTTAAACTCTTTTTCATATTGAATCCATTTTTCACTACCTTGCCAATCATCTCCTACAAACATTATATTGAAATTATATTTTCTCCAAGCTTCCATCTTATTCATCGACTCTTGAGGTACTACGCGATCTACATATCTTACCCCCTCTACAATTTCGACTCGTTCATTAAAAGGAATTACCGCTTCTTTTAATTTATATGATACTAGCTCATCTATTGTTACGCCTACAATTAAACTATCACAATACATTTTTGCTTTTTTTAATAATCTTAGGTGTCCTACGTGAAACAAGTCAAATACACCAGTTGTGTAACCAATTACTTTTTCCATTTACTTTTAATACCTTTACTTCCCGGTTTTATTTTTTAATAATATCTAAGTTTATTACAATATTGAATTCCATTTGATTTAAAACCTTAAATTTTCAATTATTCAATAAAAAATAAATGTTCCCATTTTGTGTTTTCAGATTCACCGCCTTATATAAATAGACTATGTATAATTATTGCTATATAAGACCTTTCGGTAGTCTTCAAAAATATTCTTAGATATTATTTTCCAATCATGGGTGTGAATAATATCAACGCAATTTTTTGAGAATGTTTTCCACATCAAATGGTCATCAAGTATACAACAAACTGCTTCAGCTAAAGCACTAGAAGACTCTTTTTCCACAATGATAGCTCGGCCAGCGGAAATATTTTTAGCATTGCAGGATTTAGTAATAACTGCTGGTAAACCACAAGAAAACGCTTCTAACAATACTTTTGGTAGCCCTTCAAAAAGTGAAGGCATAACCAGAAGCATACTTTCATTATACAGAACTCGCAATTCACCATGAGTGAGGTTTGATACCATTTTTATAGATTCCGAAAGCCCATTGTCTTTTATGAATTCAGAAATTTCACTTTTTAACTGCCCTTTACCTACAATGATAAGCTGGTAATCTGGATGTTTAGATAATATAGCTGGCATCGCTTCTAATAAATATCTGTGTCCCTTGTACCACATCAACTGTCCAACTTGTATAATCTGTTTCTTTTTTGGAGAATTGATACGATAAAAAACATTTGGGTCCACGCCTGTTGATGTTAGCTTCAATTTATAAAATGGTATGACATATTTAAGTTTATCCCTCACTGATTCTGAGATGCAGTAAATTCTTGAAGCACGATTAACCATCCATCGCAGAATCGGGAGATTGCATATTGCGATTGCATCTGACATAGCATGAATATGGAAGACAAACTTTTTACGATAAAAGAGATTAAAAAACAATCCAATATAGAGTGTAAGATTCGAGTGGCAACAGATTATATCTGGTCTGAAACGAATTATTATTGGAATTGAATGGGCCAAAAATTTTATACTTCGACCCGATAATGCAATTTTGATATATACCAAAAACCTTTGTACCCTATTTAAATTTGGTTTATGAAGCGAATGGTTCAACGCAAGAGAAGATTTTTCTATGGGTATATCCATCGCTTCAATTACAATATTAGGTGAAGGTGATGGAGACATATCCCCATCTCGCCTAATTGTAAGATAGATTGTGGGCATCATAATGTGCTTACATAGATAGTAGGCTACTAAACCAGCTCCTGGAGAGTCAGTTGTTGGATAAGAAATTGCGACTCGACAAATCCTCATCTTCTTAAATCATTCTCTTTTAGACTTTTTGAGATTTTTTTAGACAATAAAATTATCTACTCTTAATATTTGAACTCAGGTTCCTGCTATTTTCTTGATTTAATTAAGATATTCCATCCTATACGCTGCTCAATATAGCGATGAATTTTTTTAGGAAAATAATCTGATATTTGAAAGAATTTTCCAAACAACCAAATATTATCATCAATCCTATAAGAGTTAGCAGATTCAATTACTGAAAAACGATTAAAAAGAGCTTTAGCTGCCTTCTTGGAGTAAACTCGTGTTATTGGAGAATGAAAAAATTCCTCTGTGCGCTGATTAACTAAATCCTTAATCCCATATTTTAGATATTCGCCTTTAAATATTCCATAATATAGATGGATTTTAAAGAAGTACCTGAATCCCTTATGATATAGCATAATAATAGCCTTCCCGCCTGGTTTCAATACACGATAAACCTCGTCAATAGCCTTTTGTGTATTTACCGTATGGTGCAATACCCCAAATGAGTACACTACATCAAATGTATTGTCAGCAAATGCAAGTTTCTCGCTATTCATTGTAAGAAAGGTGCCTTGCATATCACGATGGGCAAAATGTGATTTCGTGTTTTGGATAGCCTTTTCAGTAAGATCTATCCCCGTTACATTCGCACCACCTTTGGCGAACTGCAGAAGATCGATACCCATACCACAACCGATCTCTAACACCTTCTCCCCTTTATGCTTATTGAACTCTGCCTCATCCAATAGATAGGCATAATGACGGGTATAGCGTTTATACTCAAGTTCATCCAGAAACTCTTGCGTACCTGGTGCATTCTTGGAGTGTTTTATACCGGGCGTCCTAGTTTCCCAATAACCCTTAACTCTCCTAATAGAAGCCTTATTCTTACCTATATTTGTATTGGATTTTATTTGTTTCCCTTAGGATTGTTAATTACCTGATTTAGATTGAAATCTAACCAATTGTCCATTGGACTATTTGAATAATTTTGGTCATATGCTGAAAATATATTTTTTAAAGGGACTGGAAATCCAACTTTCTGTCTATTTATAATTGGTTTAGGAATTAAATCACAAAAAATCGTTTTTAGTGGTTGTTTAAAAGACTTACCCATTCTCCAATGGAAAGGTGTCCCTGCTACTAACTCTACCAAACGATGATCTACAAATGGAACTCTTGCCTCAACGCTACAGAGCATAGTTGAATTATCTAACCTTCTAAGTAAACCCTGGAGATGATATATCTGAAAAAAATATGCAATTTTATCTACAACTTTTTGTCCAGGTATATTTTCCAGCGCAAAGTGCAATATTTCATCGTCTATGTGCGTACCATAACAATATTTTTTGTCAAATTTTTTCAAATCAAGAGATTTTGCATTGTATGCCCATTTAAAGATTCTGTCATAACCCCAAAATAATTCATCCGCACCTTCGCCCGATAAAATGACTGTATTTCTCTTTTTAACGTCTTTCGTCATGATATAAATAAGGACTTCATTAGGTACTGATAGAGGCTCACGCCTTTTGTTTATCATCCACTTAGCGGTTAATAAAAATTTATTTTTATCAATTAATGTTTTATGATGTAATGTATTTAGCTTACTATTTGCCAAATCACTCCATTCAAATTCATTTAATTCTTCAAAACCTACAGTCCAAGTGTTATTTGGTTTTAAAACATAGGTAAGAATTGTACTGTCTAGTCCACCACTTAAATAACTACCTACAGGAACATCTGACCGTGTTCTTAAATTAATGGCATCCTCTATAAGCCATTTTAATTCATCATTAGGAGGAGGCTCTTTGGGTTCAATAATCAAATCCCAATACCTTGTAAATTTTCCATTATACCAATAATGAGCAGATGGAAACATCTTAACATCTTTATATATGGTGTAATCTTTAATTGTCATCCTCAATTTTCTGTATTGTCTTAAACCAAATTCATCAAGTTCACTGTTTTCCAATTCTAGAATAGAAGCGATTTCACTAGAGAAAATCCATTGATCCCCACTATTATAGTAATAAAGAGGTTTTATCCCAAGCCGATCTCTAGCTGCAAAAGTATCACCTGTATTTTCATTATAAATGATAAATGCAAACATTCCGTTAAAATAATCGAGGCAGGAAGCTCCATATTTTTTGTACATTAAAAGTATCACTTCAGTATCTGACTGAGTTGTAACCTCAAGATTGTGTTCCGAAATTAATTCCTTATAATTATACACTTCTCCATTATAAATAATTAGCAAACCATCAGAACGAAATGGCTGGTTAGATCTTTTATTTAAATCAATTATTGATAATCGTGTATGACCAAAAAAGTTTCTATTGATTATTTTGTAACCAATGTTATCTGGCCCCCTGTGAGTCATTTTTTTTAACGCTCCTAACGACTGCACTTTGGAATATTTTTTATTATTTGATATATATAGAATTCCACACATTACATATTTACATAATTAACGCAAATCAACTATTAATAGAAATTCAAATAAATATTCATCATTGATGATCAAGAATACCTTTATTCAACAAATTATATTTATTAAATACTGGGCTTTCTAAATAATTATTAATTATTTTATTTATATTATACTTCTTTTCTAAACCATTAATATTTTTTTGTTTCAATCTACCTTCAAGAACATTAAGTATCGCATCACTCATTTCAACATGGTCATTTATTCTTACTAATTGACCATACTCGCCAAAATTTAATATCTCTTCTGGTCCACTTTTACATTTTGTTGATACACATGGAACTCCCAATAAAAGAGCTTGTATTAATACATTTGGTAACCCTTCATAAATGGATGATAAAACAAAAACATTTGCATTTATTAAATACTTAAACGGATTTTTTACAAAACCCGGCATCAAAATACAGTCCCTAATATTCAATCTTTCTATTAAACTTTCTAGTTTACTCCTTTCTTTCCCTTCTCCTAAAATTATTAATTTATAGTTATGATGCCTTTTAATATTATAAAATGCCATTATTAAAGAGGAAAAATTCTTCTGTTTAGTTAAAGAGCCGATCCCAATTATTACCTTTTCTGGAGATTTATTATTTATAAAATAATTATCTACTGGCTCTTTTGCCATATTCAATAAAAATTTATGATCGATCGGATTATAAATTACTTTTATTTTATTTTTATCAATACCATAATTTTTCATCAGATCATCTGCAACTCCTTGTGATGGTGAGACTATCAAATCTGCTTTTGGATAAAATATTCTAATAAGTTTACATAGAATAATATTTTTTAGATTGTTATTTGATTTCATTATTTCACTTAATGTATTTGACTCGCGAATAACAAATTTTCTATCACTTTTAACCATAATTCTTTTTACAATAATAATGAAAATGTTTAAATGTGCAATTGAAGAAAAAAGAATATTCGGATTTTCTTTATCTAAGAAATTCTTTATTTTAATAAAAGAAAAAATAGTTCGTTTAGTATTTAAGATTTCGATTTTGACATTTTCATTAACTTCATTTTGATAGGCCCCTTTACTATTTAATGATATTATGAAAACATCAATGCCTCTTTTAGCAAAACCATTCGCAAGTGTTATTATTACTCTTTCAGTTCCACCACCTTCGAAAGATGGAATTAAAAATGCTACTTTCATTTATATATATTATAAATTGGTTTATAGGTGTATTTGTTTTTCAATAATAATTAACTATCAATAAAAATAATCAAATTCTTTTTTCCCCTATTAACTTACAAAATAACAAAATGTTATTGTTTTTTTTACAAAAAGAAAAACAATTAACCTATAAATGTAAGTTTACGTAATTACGTATAATAAGGATTCTTAATATTATTATAAGCATGAGTGATTGTTTTTGACGACAAACTTAGAATAATAGCAAAAATAACGAGTTGATAGATATACAACCCAGTAAATTCAAAAAATAATAAGTTTTTGAAAGAGTGCATAAGAGTATAGATCATTGATATAACTACATACCTATAATATTTCCTTGAAAAAAACAAACCAATTAAAAGTGTTAATACAATAATAATATGGATCAACTGGGAGAAAGTTGAAAGAAGTGCTCTAGGTAAAACAGCATATGCTCCATCAAAATAATCATGTTTTATAGAAAAAAAGCTATCCTTGAACAATGAATTGGAGTCAACCAAACCAATAGAATTATAAGTATAAAAATTTATATCCTTAAGTTTTTTTGCAAAGGTCCCGGATTCATCCACAGCAAGAAACACAACAAATGAACCCACAACAAACATTAAGGTTGTAATTATAATATACTTTATATCAAATTTATTTCTGGATAGATATTCAAATATACTTAAACATAATGTAATTGAGAAAACAATTATACCCGCGGCGGAATATGACACGACAGCAAACAGTATAATTGTGGCCATAGACAGCTTCAATGTTAATTTTGAAGCACTTTCTTTGAATACAAATGGTAAATAAAAAAATGATGGTAATACAAAAAATGCAGCATATGTAGGCTCATGAAATAGTCCTGCTGCACGAAATACAGGGAATCCTAAGAATGTAGCTTCTCTTCCTGCCATAACAAGCCCCAAATAATATGGGAAAGCATAAAGTGTCCCATAATTATCTTTGCTAACATTTCTTGGAAGCATTTCAGCAGGAAGATGCCATGAGGATAAATCAACAAGATTAAACACTACAATAATCCAAGCTAACAAACCAGTAAAAGCAATATAAATTGAAAAATAACAGTATGGTTTTAAAATAAACAGTAATACCTCTTTTTTATTCTTAAATCTTGCTTGAGCATATGATAATACAATTAATATTGGAATTAAAATGAATATAAAATCAAAAATTAACACTATCATTCGATGACTATTCCAACCTGAAATTATCATTAGAATTGATTCTGTAAATAAGAAGAAGAATAGAGACCCAACAACAATACTAATCCACTTTATAAAAAATCCGATATCAATCCAATTCCCTTTTATCTTATTATTAACAATTATAATAAGTATAACTATCAATGCAGCCCTAAAATAGATTGTACCTATGATTGTATTATAATAACTAATCATAGATCCGACAGCAAAAATATCACGAACCACAAGATAAATCAGAATAGTTTGGACGAATAAATCAGTATAGTTTTTTCTTATCAATATATTTTTCAATCGAGACGTTTTTTGTGCCTTTTATTGAGTCGCATAGAAATCCTTAGGATTAGGTAGATTGTTATAGTTTTTAATTTCGAAGAAAAATTAAAAATTATATATTGTCTAATATAAAAATTGGATGGATGAAAATCTTTGATATGACATTTTCAAATTTTTACTACCTAATTATTTGGGCCATCTGATATAAGACTCCTTATCTCTATCCAAAGAATATGTCCGTAATTGATTGATACCATATAGTGCTCTTATTAATGAAATAGGAAGTTTATTAATAATATTTTTTAATATTTTTTTTGTTGTGTTTGATTTATCGCGCAGTGGTTTTAACGACTTAATCAAATTCATACGTTTCCAATTATTTTGGTAGTCACTTTGTTGTGGATATTGTTCAAATATTGGTTTGTGTTCTTTTTTAACTGCATGTACCATTATCCCTAAGGGAGAACGCGTTACTAATGATGCCCTCCTGCCAACTTTAGCTGGATCGATAACTTTAAAACATTCTTGTTTTTCGCTTAATTCAGCACCAGGGAAAGGATGTCTTACCAAAATAACAGATTTAGTTTCAAAACCATTTTCCTTCTGAAATATCCTGTAAAATAATTCTGGGCTGAATTGGTAAAATCCATGGCCGCATTGATTGTTTGCCATTGAAAAAAGGAATAGGCTACCCCCTTCCTTTAACATTTTCATACAGTTTGTTACAGCTGTGGGAAAGTTAAATATATGTTCCAATGTTCCTCCGTCCACCACTACATCATAAGATTGCTCCAAATCTGGCGAAATTGGATAATTCATATCATGAATAATATCTGCACCCTCATAATCAGAAAAATCTATTATTGAAAGTTTCTTTACACCTAAGTAATATTTAAAAAATAAATCCGCATGTGAACGATTATTAAAATTATGATCAAAGTCTTCGATATCAGATAAATTATATCGCTTTCGTAATTTTTTGAATTTTCGATTAGAAATAACAATTTTTTGTCTGCCAAGAGTTAATGTAGAAGTAAAATCTACTCCTTGCTTTATTGCTTCAAGCATTAATTGCACTCTGCAGGCTATTAATCCCATTCTATTGTTTCATTATTAAATTGATTCTTTCTAAATATTTTACTTCATATTCTAAGATACATATTTAAAGTAAAAGTATTTATAGTATAAAATGACTAGAGAAACATGACTAATTAAATAGCCTGTAATATCTGCATATACTATCGTCTCCAAATTTAAGTGATTTATGTAATACAAAATAAAAGTGACAGAAATTAAAAAAATTGTAGATATAAAATCAAATATGGGTAATATTTTTTGTTTGTTTACTAATGGTGATACTAATACTATCGGGGTGAATGTGCCCAAAAGACGGACAACAGAAGCAATTGAGAGTAATTTAACAATACCTATTGCTTCTATATATTTTTCCCCTAGAAATAAAGGGAACCCATAATCTATTAATGCCCATAAAAAAGGAAGAATCGCTATCGCTGCCAAAATAGGAAAAATAGTATTCCTCACTAATATTTTGTGAGCATCAGCATATTCTCCAGCTCCTAACTTTTGCGACACCTGTATCTTAAGTATTTTTCCACGAATTTGGAATAACCCCAATATAGTATCCATAACTCTGGTTGCTATTGCATATAACCCAAGTGAAAAGGTCCCTAAGAATGAAAGAATTAATAATCTTTCAGAATAACGGTAAGTTCCATAAAATAAAGTTGTAAGTGTTAATGGTATCCCGAGCTTTAATTGTCGAAAGAATTCTTTCTTATTGATGTTAAAGGTATATTTGTATTCAATTAAATACTGAAATATAATTATCGTCAAAATAGAACCTACAACAGTAAATATTAAAGATGAGAATATTCCTAATATATGAACTGTTGATATGACAAATATTGAAACTACAATTTGTATAAATAAGTGCACTTGCGCCAAATTAATAAAATTTTTCTCTACTATAATTTCTGTACTGCTGATCTTTGCTATTTTCCCAAAAAACAATCCTAAAGAAGCTAATATTATTGCTATCATTATTCTTTTGTCTTCAATTAATACCGATGTTATTACACCAATAATCAATAATCCGATGGCAAATATAATTTCGCTTGAATAGGCATTGTTTTTTGTTAACCTGATTTTTTCAAATTCACCTTTTCCTTCCAAATATGGCACTTCTCTACTCACAACAGCATTAAAACCAAGATCGCCAAATTTATTTAATTTGTTTATTAAAAGGAGGGAGCTCAATAAGCCAAAATCTGCTGGTCCAAGTATGCGGGCAACATATAGTCCTCTTATTAGGCTTATTATTTGACTGCCAATATTTGAGAATAAGAGTGCCAATGTATCTTTAAATCCTTGTTTAAAATTAAAAATATTTCTTATAAAACTATGTGTCATATAGATTTGAAATAAGGAGAGGAATTAATTGAACATTATCGATTAAAATATTCAGAAAGCGGCTATAAATTCAGACTCAGAGTTAGAAATGAGGGTACAATATTTCCTTATTTATCAATTTGGTAAAATAATATATTCACTCAGATTTATCTTATACGGGTGATTCATGTTCATATCATAAATGGAATAATCTAGTTCTTTGATTAGACTTAACAATTGATTTACAGAAAGTCCTAAATTTTCCAGCCATTGTGGATGAATACTTAAATAAATTTTTGGTTTCGTTTTTGTAATTATATTCTTTGCACCTTTCAGGACAAAAAGTTCTGCACCTTCTACATCTATTTTAATCACGTTTGGATGAATATTTTTCCCAAGAAAAAAATTATCCAAGGAAATTTGTTTTTTAATGATTGGTTCAAAAGAAGATATTTTATCTACTTTTACAATTGAATTCTTTGGACTCACCAAATTTTTACTTTCATAGAACTTTACAGATTTTCCTTTATCACCAACCAAGTAATCAAAAATCTCTACGTTAGATAATGAATTCATCTTAATATGTTTTTTCAATATATTATAGTTACTTGATGCTGGTTCAAACGCATACACTCTACCTTTTTTTAGTTTAAGTGCAGCTGGTAAAGTATATAATCCAATATGAGCCCCGATGTCAATAAAAGTTTCATCTTCAGTTAGAGAGTCAATACAGTGAGACCAGCCTATGTTGTGTCTATCACCAAATGTTACATATCCTACAAAATCTGGAATGATTCTAACTGAATATCTATTACCAAGACTAATACGCATCCCATTTGGATATAATACTTTTAAGACATCACGAAATAGTTTCCGAAGTAAAAACCATTTCGGGCCATATTGTTTTAAAATAGATAATATGCTACTTTTTATATTTGCCATTTTCTTTTCTTACTTATAGCGCTTTTCAAAAAATACATCCCGCACTCCTAATCCATCGCAAATCAAATATTCAGCATCTTCATTAGAAATGTTTTGATAAATGCCTTGAATATTATCTACGCTTGTTCTTATGGTTTTTATAGGTTGATGATTTCTCAAATGGAAAGAACTATTATTTTCACGGATTGATGTCATGTATTTAGTATAGTATCCATTACTAAAAAGCATCTTTAACTGTTCTCTTATACTATGCTTATCCTCATCATACTTAGGTGAATGGCATTCAAATACAATCTGGCCAGAAAATAGCCCAGATTCGATTGCTTCTCTAAGCCCTCTAAATACCTCAACCTCATATCCTTCTATATCCATTCTTATTAAATCAATATTACCTATTTTTTTAATAAATGATGTTAGCTCAATCACTTCAACTTCAATATAATCCTCGCTTACACCAAGAGATAGCTTGCCTGTAGAATATTCTAAGGGAATCATAGTATTAACATTAGAATGGGTTGAAAGATAAAATTTTTCTGTACTAGCTTTTTCACCTCCTGCATATGGGAATGTTTCAATCAAATCATTAGCTTGATTATGGTTTATATTTTTCTCCAAGATTCGGAAGTTCGATGGCGATGGCTCAAGAGCATATATCTTTCCTTCTCCTTTTAAATATGAATATTCAATAAGTGGATAATACCCTAGATTAGCGCCAAGATCGATTATTCTATATCCTGGTTTGATTTCATTATTCAATATGTACTTAAGTTGGAGTTCTCTATCTCCATATAAATATAATGCCTGGGATATTCCAATATCTTTAGTGATAAGGAACATTTCAAAATCAAATATTTTTCTTTTTAAATATTTTACGTTAAAAAATCTTTTTATACTTAACGAGAATACACCAATTACATATTTGAAAACATAAATGGGATTATAACTAAATATCATTTTAAAAATTCTATAAAACATTCATTCCCTTTCTATAAATACCTTTTAAAGTATTGTTTTTTATTAATCTTAAACCTTTAATTAATCTATATCATATAAACTAAAATATTCTTTAGCTATATTATCCCAGTCCTGTTCCTTCGCTCTACGATGTCCTTGATTTATTATATTTTGTTTAAGCTCATGGTTATTCTCCAATTGCATTACAGCTTCTACAATTTTCTCTGGCGAATGTGTTGGAATAATCAAACCATCAATTTTATGATTAATGGTCTCTATGCAACCTGGGGCATCAGTACAAATAGCAGGAATACCCGCCGCCATAGCTTCAACAGCAACATTAGCATAAGTCTCGAGATAAGATGGTAAAACAAAGTAGTCTGAAGCTTTATATAATTCAATAAGTTCAATGGAGGGGAATGTCCCAATTCCAGTATCAGATAAACTAGCTAACTCGTCTATAGGAATAAAATTTTCAGTTTGGCCTATGCTCTCAGCTTCTTTAATCAATTTATCTGTACCTTTACCTACTATTACAATAATAAAATCATTAATACCATTATGATTGAAGAATTTTAAAGATTTAACTAAGTCTTTGAATCCTTTTTTTGGATGATTGCGGCCAACTGATATGATGACTTTTTTATCTCTAGGTATTCCCCACTTGTCCCTTACGTTACTCTTTTTAATAATACAATTACGATAAGCATTAAAATCTACTCCAGGCACAATTTCAACAATATTTTCCTTAGAAATTCCTACTTTTAAATATTCTTTTGCAACTGTCTCACTGATTGCGACTGCTTTTGAGATATTCAGGAATCCATTTTTAATTAAACCATCTTTTATTGGATCACTACGCAGTCCATAATTTAAATTTTTATCAACTTGTATATCATCTCCTGCGCTTCGTATAGCAACCTTAATCCCAAGATTCTTTATTTCTTTTGCAATTGGTAACCATGGCCAAGCAACGACTAGTAAAACCGCTTCAATATTATCTCTTACTAATACTTTTTTTAATAAAACTTTCGCAAGTAATAACCAAAGTTTTGGCAAAATTTTTAATAAAATTTCAGGAGGTGCATAAAGTCCATTTAAATTATATTTGAACTTCCATCCTAATTCTTTACATGATTTTACTAGATCAGGATGGGAATAGACAGTTACTTCATTTCCCATGCTAATCAAGCTATTTGCTAGGCAATGAGTAGTAATCTGTGCTCCACCTATTTTTGGTAAATAAGCATGCATAAAAATTCCGATTTTCATAAAATTCGTTTATACACTACTATTCATTAAAATAAAGTTCTATTGAATCACAAATATAATTGACTTCATCATCAGTTAGATCTGGATATATAGGCAAAGATAAAATATTATTAACGCACTGCTCTACTTTAGTTATTTCCCTTTGTATTGAAGCATATTTAGAAAAACATGGCTGAAGGTGAAGAGGCCTTGAGTAATGAATTGATGTGGAAATACCATCATCTTTTAAATATTCAATTAGGTCGTCACGTTTATTATTAATTGTTACAACATATTTATGCCAAATATGAATATTACCGATTAAAACTTGAGGGATTTCTACATCTGAAATATTTGCTAAAGTATTCGAATATTTCTTAGCTATATCAGTTCTCCTATCTTGCCACCCTGATAGATGTTTTAACTTGATGGAGATAAATGATGCTTGCAATGATGGCATTTGACTATTATAGCCGATAAAATCATAAACTCTATTACCTCTGTGTCCATGGTATCTATATTTTTTAATATAATCATTTATTTTTTGATTATTAGTCAAGACGGCACCACCGCTTCCAAAAGCACCAATCACTTTAGTGGGATCAAAACTTAAACACACTGCATCACTATACTTACCAGGCATGGCTTCTTCTCTATGTGCACCAAGGCATTGTGCTGCATCCTCGATTATTGGAATATTATTACTTTTTGCAGATGGGTAGACCAGACTAAGGTCTATCATTTGCCCAAATAAATGAACTGCTATAATCGCATCAATCTCTCTCTTTTGGATCATATCTAACATAATATCTATTTCAGACAAATAGTACTCATCAATATCAATGAAAATAGGAATATGTCCAGCATTAACTATAGCCGAAGCTGATGCTACAAATGACAGAGAAGTGACAGCTACCTTAGACCCCGGTGTCAACTCTAAAGATTTTAACGCAAATAATAAAGCATCTGTGCCAGAGTTAACAGTTGAGGCGTATTCTAAATTAAATAATTGTGATAGTTCCGTCTCTAGTTGCACAACTTCCTTTCCCTGCAAAACCCTGCCATGAGTTAAAACATTATCAGTTGCAGATAAAAATTCATCTTTAAGAGTTTTGTACTGTCGGTCAAGCCTCATAAATGGTATTTCCATTGAATTGCTTCCTATATCGTATACTTTTTTAAATGCTCAATATACACTTTGATGCCTTTCTCTAGATTAAATCGAGGTTGATAGCCAAGGATATCTTTTGCTTTCGTGATATCTAAAGTACCGCGATTTGGCATATATCCGGGGGCATCACGGTGAATAATCTCCAAAGAAGGAAAATAATTTTTTAATATACCTACAACATCAATAAGTTTTTCTGCTTTTCCTCTTGTAATATTAAATATATGTCCTGATGCATTTTTATGTGTCGAGACTAAATAAAAACCATAGGCAGCATCGTCAACAAAAGTGAAATCTAGTTTCATGCTTCCATCACCATCAATAGTAATTGGTTCTCCATTTATGGCCTTAGTTATAAATTTGTATAAAACACGCTGATTTCCATCATGGGGTCCATAAACTGCAGAAGGTCTTACTATTGCAGTATCTATATTATGACGCTGCCTATACCCTTCTATAATAATTTCACCACACAGTTTAAAACTTCCATATATATCTTTTGGTTTGGTTGACGAAACTTCAGATACTAAATCTGATTCGAAATCACCATATACCATACTTGATGATGTATAAATCATTCGGCAGTCATGATCAAAGTCTCTAATAATCTCTAATATATTTATTGTACTATCTAATATAGAATTAAAAGCTTCTTCCGTCTGCTCAATTGCGACAACGGCTAAAGGTAGTGCTGCCATATGGACTATAATATCTGGCTTAATCCTTGTCAGAGTCCTCCTTAAAAAATCCTTGTTCAAAGTATCGCCCTGTACGAGCTCTATTTGGTCAAAAATATCAGCCAACCTTATAAGTAAGTTAGTTGGTTTTACGCTTGGGTCAGGAGTTAGATATTGTTTAAATGAATCATAAATATATACTTCATAGTTTTGCTCTAAGAATTGGTGGGCAACTCTTGAGCCAACAAAACCTGCACCACCTGTAATTAATACTTTTTTCATTTTATATTTTCCTCAGTTAGTATAAAGTTTAACTTTTTACAATAAAATAATTTTTTATCTATACCTTAAGAAAAAAGATTGTATCCCATTTTTTCTATCAATATAGTTTTTCATATAGAGGCTACCATTAGTATAAAACCAATTATTATACTCCTGCTTAGTATAATGAGTGTCTCCAATTGTTGTATTTTTCTTAAACAAAATTTTTTGACTAGGAGGAAATGTATTATCACTTCTAAAATTTTTATAGTTTATAAGCCATTTTATACAATACTTAGTATATCTAGTTAAATACTCTAAACTTGAATGAAATGGTTCTCCAATAATTATAATCTGTGTTTTATAATTTGATAACCTTCTTATTTCTTCAATCAATTTTACTGGTTTACTAATATTATGGAAAGAATTAATCATAAGAATCAAATCAAATTTTTCATTTTTAATTTTAATATCAGTTACATCGCCTCGGACTAGCTTAACATAATAATTATCATTAAAATGTTTTAATGTTTTAATTGCTAAGTCGTGTACACGATGCTTTGAAAAATCTACAGCAATTAATTTTTTTGGGTTTTTATTTTTTAACCATCTTGCTTCTAACCAACATGTCCCACAACCTAAAGATAATATTTTTTTATTATTTATATCTATTGAGTGTTTTTTTTCTATCTCTATAATTTGGTTATAAATATTATTTAAATGCTTATCAGTTTCAAGCTGCTCTATATAATTGAATATTTTCCCTTCCTCAATCTTTATATCATTCCAATAAACATAACTTGATTGTACAGCCTTATTTCCATTTAACCAGTCTTCAATTTCAATCTTCATAGTTTAACTAATAATAAAAGTGGGTCAACGCTATTAAATTTCTTTACCAAATATTTGTAATCAACCTGGTATCTCCTTTTTCATATATATCAAGTAATGGAGATTCATTAATCTTATTAGGTAAAAAAACTAAACTTACTTTAATCCCCAATAAATAGGCTTCAAGCCCTACAGAACTATATGTTGCAATTACCTCCGAGACTGACTCTAAATAATATTTTATATGTCCTTTGACTAGTTCAAGATTATTGGATTGGAGATGATCTGGAATACCAATTTTGAAAATTATGGAATTTGGATGAGCTTTAAACAAATAATGTTTATCTGGATTAGATTTTATAGTTTTGATAATTTGCTTTAATAAAGCACGACTATCATGTAGGCCAGAAACTACCAAAACTTGATTCTGATTGACTTTGTTCCTTTTAATATTATCTAAATAATTAAGTCGATAGATTTTTTTCATAATTTCAACATTACTATACCCAGCTTCTTCATAAACTGCACGAGATAGATCGTCTTCAGCTAGAATTCTATTCGGAATAGGTGTTTTAATTAACCAATTTTTACTTTTATTTGATGCACTATTTTTACTTATATAATACAGTAGCTTTCTTTTTGATGCTGGCCCATGTTGAAACCCTATCCTCTCTATTAATGGAAAATATTTTGCAAGTATATAATTAATAAAACGACCATAACTATATTCATGCAAATAAAATATAAATTTATCAACATTCATTCTTGAGAAAACCTTAATTAGAGCATTCCTATACATAAATAATCTTGGCAATCGTAAGAAAGATTGTATTAATTCTTTTTCTAAAAATTTTGAAATATTAATACTGCTGAAATGGAATTCATGTTTCATGAGTTTTTTATGCTTTTGAAAAAGCCTAAAATGTCTAATGGTAGATTTTATTATATCCATCTGACTAACAAAGATATCTAATAGAATAACATTTTTCTGTTTGTTTAATTCTGATGCATAATCAGCCGATTGTTTAAATCCTATATTCTGGTGCATTCCATCTGTGACAATGGAAATAAGGTATTTATCCTGATCCTCTACCATATTAACATATTTAATTTCTTGAAAATTGCTGTCGAAGCAAAGTGGATAGCGAGATAAGAAAAGGCTGCCCATAAAATTGTTGAATACCATTCTTTTGTACTTAGCCTTAATAATTAATAGTTGTAGAAAGGTTTTTATAAAATATTTGCTCTGCAAACAATGAGCATTAAATAAACTAATGCTTGTATCCTTAGTGTCTTGTTTATTTATTCTATTTTTTTTAAATACAGAACTGAAAGACTGTAGAAACATATCAGTACAATTAATTAGATAAATATTATTTATTTTTATGTTATTTATGATTTTTCCCTTGAGATATAAAATATGACAAATCGAAATATATGTATCAAAAACCTCAGTACGTTTATTAAATAAATCGCTGAAGAAGAAAGATGAGATTTTATTCTCATATACTAGGTTATATTGAAGGAAATACTTATTTAGATTATCTATGTAACTAATATACTGGTCCCTATTCTCCAAAGCGATTTCATGCACTCTTTTAAGGTCATCAATAACTTGCCCGGGGCCATTAATTTGACCTGTATTTATATGATAGATGTAATCATTATTATCTAAAGCAATATTTTTATCTTTTACACCTCCATATATAAACAAATTATTCAATTTTAGTCATTATTTTTTCAGTTATTGAATAATCTCTAAATGTACTTATCATTTCCCCATTATATTTTTCAGATATATGATAATTAAAATCATTTTTCACTAAAACAAAGTTTGTGCCAACTTCTTCAGCTGCTTGAAGATCAGTATCACTGTCTCCAAAAAATATAATTTCATTTGGATTCAAACCATGTTTGAAAATAATCTTTTTAATATGCTTACTCTTTATATCGGGAGAACCAAATACATCTAAAAAATAAGAATCAATTCCACGTTTCATTAGTATGTATCTAATCTCATCAGTTGGGGTACCTGTTGAGATAAACAGTTTATATTCTCCAAATTTGTGCTTAATAAAGTCCATTACTCCAGATACGTATGGAGCATCTATCACTCTATCCTTAACTAATTCTGAAAATACATGGGCAAGTTCGTATATATCATTTTCTTTTAAAATGATATTTAAAAATTCTTTATGATAATATTTTATTTTTTCGAAACGAGACACACCTCCATTTTCTTGATGATATTTAATCACCTTTTTGATTATATCCTTACCATATGCAGAATATAATTCGGCAAATGCATCCGTTTTAACTTCTACAGATTCAGCAATAACACCATCAAAATCAAAAATGATTGCTTTTATCATGTATTATATTTTATAAACAAGATGCTGCATCTTGATCACATATAATTAGAACTTTACCTTTACACCTCGAGATTAATTTATTAACAATTATAGAGTCTGAATTATTTGTTTTATTAACAATTTGATTAAGCACTTCTTTTTTATCTTTTCCTGCAACCATAAAAATAAGAAATGGAATTTGAGCTAATACTCTTAAAGAAATAGATATACGATTGAATGGCTCTTCAATCCTTTTTATTATGGTTAGTGGATCTTGCTTATCATCATAATCAACTTCTGGAAATAGTGATGCAGTATGGCCATCTCTGCCTATTCCTAGGAACGCTGCTTTAAATGGCATTATTGGATAAATCATCTGATTAAGAGATGCTATTTTATACTCAAGATTATTTTTTGAATAATCATTAAAAAAAGAGATCAAGTTTAATTTTTTCACATTGGTTTTACTTTGATTTAGTTTTTCCTTTATCATTCTATAGTTAGAATAAATTGAATTCTCATTAACTAACCTCTCATCAGAAAGACAAAGGGTTACGCCTTCCCAATTCTGAATGCGCCTTGCAAGGTGTTTATAAAATGGCACTGGAGTAGTTCCACCAGGCACTATGAAGCTATTCTTTGAATCATTATCTAATAAGTCTAAAAAAATATCAACAGCCGTAGCACAAACATTATTTAAACTAGGAAGAATTTTAATATTTACATTTTTTTTCAAATATTAAATGATTTTAAAATTTAAAATCCATTTAATCTGGTAATACAACCACTGGCTTTTCATTATCAGAGTCATTTATTTCTTTATAAATGTCATAGATTGTATTCAATATCCCTTGGCCAAGATCTAATTGTGTTTCAGGATTATACTTTTTAGCCACTCTTGGTCGAAAAGTATATGGAGTAATCTCATAGTGCCCTTCCATAGTTTCATTTAAATATTCTATTGAAACTTTATTATCTAACATTTCCCTAATCATTATAAGTAAATCTTTTATTTTAATTGTTTGAGAGCCAGTTAACATCACATAATCATTAATATAATTATTGTTTAGTATACTTATACAAGCCTGAGCAGCATCTTCAACATGAATATAGTCTCTTATTTCCTCGCCACTCCCTTTTCTCTGCATCTTACCTTCTGTTAATGCCTGCTTAATAATTTTTTGAATCCAATTAAAGTCATTTGCCCTCTTGCCATACAATGATCCAAATCGAAGAATTGTAAAATCAAGATTATATAATTTTTGGTAGTTTTCTATTAGAAGTTCTGAAGATTGCTTACAAGAACGATAAATACCACCCTGCTCACTATAGACATAGACTGTACTAGCAAAAATAAACCTAGAGACATTGTTTTTAACACAAGCATCAAGAATATTGACAGTCCCTAGAATATTATATTTAACAGCTTCAATTGGACTTTTATTAGCTTCAGAGATTCCTGCAATACCAGCAAAATGATAAACAACATCAGCATCCTTTGTTGCTACTATCACTTCCTCCATATCCATAATATTCCCAATAATCATTTCCTGATTGCCATGAATATACGGTGATTTATCACAGTCAAAGATTTTCACTAGAAAACCTTCTTCCGTGAGAGTATCAGCTACATGGCTCCCCAAAAAACCTGATCCACCGAAAACAAGTGCTTTTTTTATCTTACTCATATTCTAAACCCTTTATAAGATTTTTTGCTGCCTCTAGCTCCATTCGAATTCTGATTTCTTTCGCATAAGCTCCAATATGGGGTGTAGTAATTACATTGTCATAATGGAGCAGTGGACCATTGTAAGGCTCTTCCCGGTAAACATCTAACCCTGCCCCCGCAATGAGTTCTTTATCCAGTGCTGTTGCCAGTGCCGTTTCATCAATTATTTCACCCCTAGAGGTATTAATAAGAACAGCATTTTTTTTCATCTTATTCAGAGCATTATAATCCATAATATTATTTGTTTCTTCAGATAGATTAAGATTAATGGAAACCACATCCGACCCAGCAAGTAACTTATCTAATTGGCAGTATTTTATATCATACTTTTCTGAAAATTCTATATCTTGCTTGATATCATATGCCAGGTATTGCAGTTTAAATCCCTGTGATACCTCAACCAGATTTTTCCCGATAGTGCCTAAGCCTATGATACCCAAAGTCTTGCCGAATAACAACGACCCCATTTGCTTTTTCCAGATACCGTTTTTCAATTCTTGGTTCTGGTTACTGATCTTGCGTAAAATATCCAAAATCAACCCCAATGTGAGTTCGGCAACAGCGAGTGCCGGGGTCGTATGTGTTTTATAGATTTTTATATTTCTTTTTTTTGCAAAGTCAAGATCAATGTTATCCAACCCAACACCTACCCTTGAAATAACTTTTAAATGGGGTACTTTCTTTAAAACTTCTTTTGAATAACTTTCTGTGCCAGCAATGACACCATCACAGTTTGCGAGCACAATCGGAATCTCCGCATCAGAAAGTTTTCTACCCTTGTCATTAATTTTATAGCCAATATTCTGTGAATGAAGTAAATCAATAGCCTCATTTGAAAACATTGCAAAAGATGAGGTTGATATAAATATATTGTTCATTTAATGATATATTTCAAATTCTCTCTGGACTGAAGCTATTTATTTCAGGCATTTAGATATTTTCTTAATAGTGGATCATTCCACATTTTTTGTTCAACCTTGATTAAATCTTTTTTTGTATCTACAGCTAAAGTCCTGTGTTTTGTTAATACCATTTTTAATCGAATATTATGCTCAAGGAAACGATTCATATCAACTGATTCGATAATTTCAAGAGGTGTAGGTTCAAGATTGGTATATTTTAAAAGACAATCACGAGTAAAAGGGATTACGCAGACTTGTTTATAAGCTGTTATTTTTCCATCAAATTTTTTATTAGATGGGATTGGCTCGCGGGAGAAATACAATGCATCATTATTATGATCAATAACCACTTTTACTTCATTAGGGTCTTCCCATTCATTTTCTGTTTTAATTTCAGCCATAAGGTTCGAAACTGTAACAGTAGAAGATTCAAGAAGAGGTCTTACTGCATCCTCAATCATCTTAGGTAGAATCATTGGTTCATCGCCTTGCAGCATCACCACAATATCAACTTTTTCTCTAGTTTCTTTTTCTATTGTTAGAAGAGCCTCGGCGGCGCGGTCTGATGCACGTTCATGTGTATCCGATGTCATAATTGATTTTCCACCAATTGAAGCAACATATTTAGCAATAATTTTATCACAGGTAGCAATATAAACTTCGTCTAAAATATTAGCCATTGTGCTTCGGAAGTAAACATGACCAATCATGGGGATACCACATATATTTGCCAAAGGTTTCTCTGGAAATCGAGTTGAGGCCATCCGAGCGGGAATGATTCCAATAACTTTCATTTTACTCTATTGCGTATTAGGTTTAATTCATCTCTACAAATTGTGCCCAAAAACAAAGTATCTAAACTGAAAGCAATTAAATCATAGCCAGCATCGATCTTTTCAAGTGCAAGTTTATGATCCGGCTCAATGACATGATAACCCATTGTTTTGTCCAATTTTTTTGAAATCTCTTCATAACGTTTTAATTGTACTTTTACATCTTCATCATCATATTTTCCGGGCTTGCCCATGGATCCAGACAGGTCATATGGCCCAATAATCGTACCATCAATTTCATCAACCTGCAAAATATCCTCCAGATTATTTATTGCGTCAATATGCTCAATTTGTGCAATGATAATGGTTTCATCGTTTACTTTTTCAGCATATTCATCAAATTCAAAACCGTAGCCTTGGGCTCTGGCAAGACCTACTCCGCGTTTACCCATTGGTGGATATTTAACTGATGAAACTGCTTTAATAGCATCCTCTTTAGAATTAACCATTGGAACAATAATTCCTTTTGCTCCGGCATCAAGAACACGTTTGATAATAACAGGGTCATTTGCACCGACTCTTACATATGGAACGCAATTATTCGCATCAATGGAAGCGATTAGCTTTTCCGCTTCATAATAATCAATCACCGAATGTTCCATGTCTACACACAGCCAATCAAATCCTGCCTTAGCCATAATTTCAGCTATTGAAAAATGCCCTAGAGTAATCCAAGACCCAATTGATATTTTATTCTTCATTTTAATAACCATTTTAGTTTCATTTAACTCAAATAATATTTGTTTATAAAATTTTGATTTATAATATTTTTATTATTTGTAAACGCTTTTATTAATTCTGGCGTGTCATAAATTATTTTATTCTTAACAAATCTTGTTTTTACTACTGATATTCTCTCTTTTAATTCCAACTGAACATCATTTTGATAATGATCTAGTTCGTGTGAAAAAATAATGACTGGCAGTTTGGTAAATAAAGAAAAGGGAAACCCTGTAGAAGTAGCATAAATAAATAAAATAGCATCAGCTTTATAAAAACATTCCTCAAATTTTTCATCAATTATTTGATCAAAATATTTATTATATAAATTATTAGTTTCTGTCAAGGATGCTGGACTCCTTTTAAGGATAGTGGTAAAACCATTTGCTTTTAAATCCTTAGCTACTCTTATTAATAGATCCAGATTGTACTGCCAGTAAGTATGGGGTGAAGATGGACTGTAGTATTTCATATCATGTTCATAGATCATTATTTTTTTTATAGTGGATTTTGTATTAGACACTAAATATTTATCATTTATATTAAAAAAATCTATAAAGTGATTATCTTTCATTACTTTGAATTTAGGGGAAGATGAATCTAAAAGATCATGCTGGTCCACATAAGATTTCCACAATTTTTTAGATATATCATTTTTTACTATAAATTCATCAGCTAGTGATAATTCTATCGCGCCCCATTGTGGATCTTTTAACATTCCAATATTATTACCATGAGAATGGCCTACTATTTTATGGTTATTTCTTTTCGCTGCTACACAAACGGATCTAGAAAAAATATTACCAAATATAGGTGTTAAAACATGGGTAGGTTTAATTCTTTTAAAATACTGTGATATCAGAAAAATATTTAAATCTATTTTTTCAAGTATATTTTTTGTTAATGTTTTTAATCCTGAAATTTTATTGTTTTCGACTTTTGTGCCAAGATTATTGATTATACTGATCACATCTTTTATAATGAAATTTGTTATTTCATTATAATCTCGTGGTTTATAATTGTAATTGTTAAGCAAGTTGTATGGGTAAACTACTTTTAATTCTTTATTGTGAGAATTGGCGAAACTGATCAGTTCTTTAGTGGGATATAAAACACATAGATAATGATCTCCATTATTATTGTGAGATAAATCCAATACTGAATTACGATTATACCTTAAATAGTGTTTTATTCTCTGTTTTACCTTGTATGAAATATTGGGTATCATGGGAATGAGTTTATTAGAATATGAGAATGTTTTAATCTCTTCAGTTTTATCTGATAAAAAATCCAAATAAGGTGAATTTTGGTTATATGTGACAGTATATTTTTCTTTTGTTAATCTATCAAAAGCAATTGCATGAACAGAAAAAATGGTGTACTCATATATCAGTTTATAAGCCACAAGAAAAATGTCAGAATAACCACTAGATTTATCTAATATATAAGAATAATATATATTTTGGATACTGGAATCAATTTCAATGAATTCATCTATTGTTACTGGCCATTCATCGCAAAATCCATTAATCCATTTATCCAAGCCAATGCTTTTCATAGTTAACACATCAAATGGATATATTTTTTTATCCATAATATTTATAATCTTATTTAACTAAATTAAAAGTTAGATAGTTTGTATGATGATAATTGAACTAATGGCTATTTACTTTTTCACATCAAGATGATTGAATATGCAGAACGATATCGTTGTAAATAATCTACCAGCTGTGCCCAAAAAAATATGTACTGTTTTTATCTTTGATAGCAGGGTTTTGATCAAGCAAATCGATTATTTCATCTAGATCCCCGGATATTCCAATTTTATTGATAGTTTGAATTAAAAATTCAAGTACCTCAAAGTCTTCAAGATAATCAACCGTAAAGCGATACTTCGACCAATCGTTACTTTGGGAAAATTGAGCAGTAGTAAACCCGTGATTATATTTCCATAAATAAAAAGTCACGTGTTCTCGATCTTTGGGATCTTTAGCTTCCTTATATGCTTTTTCTAATGATTTAATGGTAAAAACTTCCACATCACTTCCATCCGGGAATGTACTTGTTTCAGGTGGTGCCGTATTTCCAGCATAATCAACGCCTTTTTCCCAAAAATAATTAATAACGCTATCAATAATTTTTGGATCAATAAGTGGACAATCAGCTGTTAACCTAACAATTACATCAGCATTGAATAATTTGGCACATTTATAATATCTTGAGAGCACATCATTTTCTGAACCACGAAAATATTCATAATTATGTTTCTTGCAAAAAATTTCTATTTGATCATCCTTAGAAAGTGTTGATGTAGCTATAACAATTTTATCTAATAATTTAGAGGATGCGACACGAGTAAGCATCGTTTCTAACAATGGGACACCATCAACCTCCATTAGAACTTTACCTGGTAATCTCGTGGATCCCATTCGAGCTTGAATAATAGCAACAATATTTTGGTCGTCTTGCATTAGTTTAATCTTTTGAAACCTTCTTCTTTTACTCTTGTCTCAAGCATTTCCAAAACCTTGCCGCTATTGATAGCCCCTGATAGTCTCTTGAAAACTTCGTCCATATTCTTGAGGTATTTCTCAACAATCTTTTCATTGTGTGAATAAGACACATAAACGCTGGTTGCGGCAAGGTAACCTCGCTTTAACATTTCCTGAGTAAGTAGCGTTACTATTGCAGAATTCAATTCATCATATCCCAATTTCATTGTTATTAGGGGCTTAAAATCTGTCACATGGATTTTTAAATTGTACTTTTCTGCAAGATTTGTCCAACCGTTTCCTATCATATTGCCAATCTTTATCAAATGCTCCCAGATTCTTTCCCGTTTAATTATTTCTATTGTTTTAAGCGCAGCTACGAATCCAATTCGTTCTGTCCAAAAGGTACTGCTCACGAATGTTTCCTGTGCCATATCCATTATAGTCTTTTTACCCACAATAGCTGATATGGCGTAGCCATTTCCCATACCTTTACCATAAGCAACAATATCTGGCCTAAAGCCATTAGTTTTATAAACACCGCCATCAGTTATACGCCAGCCTGATGTTATTTCATCCAATATAATTAGAATATCTTTCTCTTCAGCGATTTCTTGTATTGCACTTAAAAAATCCTGAGAAGGAAAATTATAGCGTGCTCCCTCTATCACTACCGTTCCAATATCAGGATTATTTTTTATCAAGCGATTAAAATCAGCAGGATCATTATATTTAAATGGAATTGCTGTTCCCCTTAACCCCTGTGGCACCCCCCATGGTGACAAACCAGGCAATAAATGATCACTTAAATTATTTTCTCCACTCAAATTCGCAGCAAGATACCAATCACTCCACCCATGATAACCGCTAAAAGCCACTTTGTCTTTCCCAGTAAATGCTCGGGCGATTCGGACTGCAACGGCCATGGCCTCACCACCGGTTCTGGCAAACTTAACGCCCCCGGCAAATGGATTTAGCTCTAACAATTTTTCAGCTAATAACACTTCTTCCGGAGCATTCAAAGTAGTACTCACTCCTTTATCAATAGCTTCTTTAACAGCAGCATCTACCTCATCATTGCAATAACCCAAAATCCCCACGCCAATACCCATTTGAGCCATATCAATAAATTTATTTCCATCTAAATCCCAAATATTACATCCTTTTGCTTTGCTGAAATACGTTGGCCAAATATCTGGAGCATATCTTCCTGGTTTTTTTGATAGGAGACTATTACCACTAGGTATTGCGTCAAGGGCTCTTTGCCATAGTTTTTTCCCATTTTTGTTATCCAAAGCTGTTACCTTCTTTAAGATAAATTTTCTTCTCTTTAATAGTTAACTTTGGCACAATTTCATAATCTTGAATAAGTAAATATCCATCAACACAAGAAACAATAAATTGATCATTCTTTAAAACTTTTTTTATTACACCTGGCCCTTGAAGTGACTTCCTGATCCCATTATATCTTTTTGCTTTATTAACTAAAACATATCTGTTAAATAAAAGTGTTTCGGTCGAATTAAATGGTTTTGCATGTACTCTTATCTTATTATTTATTTGGTCTAATGGCATTTGCCAATCAATAAAAAATCTCCCTGATTTTTTTCCATAATATGAACCAATTCCTTTCTGAGGTACTGGTTTTATTTTTTTATTAATTATTTTATCAAAATTATTTTTAAAGAGATTAGCACCTAATTTCATCGCTCTAGTATAAAGCTCATAGCCTGTTTCTTCATCTCCAATTTTATATGATTTTTGTACAAGGACATCACCCGTATCAATAGATTCATCCATATAATGAATCGTAACTCCAAATTCAGTTTCTCCATTTTCAATTGCCCATGCAGTTGGAACGGGGCCCCTATAATAAGGTAATTTACTTGGATGAATATTAATGCAACCTAAATGAGGAAGATTAATTAATTTTTTGGGAAGAATTTTTCTATAATAAAGAGATAAAATTAAATCAGGTGAAATATCTGATATCTTTTGAATGACTTTATGATTAACTGATTTAGGACTCATATAATCAATATTCTTATTTTTACAATATTGAATTACAGATTTATAGCCATAAGTTTTATCAAGGGGTAACTCATATGTGATTACTAATGATATCTCAATATCATTTATATTTTCAAAAGATTCTAAAATATCAACAGCAATTTGTTGGCAACCAAATACTACAATTTTCATTTAGTTTGCCTTCTGAAAATTAATGAATCTTCTTCAGGTTTTGTTAATTGTAATTCAGAGTCACCCATAATTTTTTCAAGCGAACGAATCTCACTAACTAAGTTTTTCATTCTTTTCTCAGAAATAGAGACGGGTGCATCCACACAAATCATATCATCATCAATTTTATAATGTTTTTCTATTATCTGAGCTCCTGCCGCAACAGCATAAAGTGGAACTTTGATTCCTTGAGTATGGTCTGATTGACCAACTATACAATTTGAAAATTTACTCATCAGTTCACTAATAACCGATAGGTTAGCATTCTCTTCATTTGTTGGATATGCAGAAACACAATGAAGTATTGCAAGACCTTTAACTTTAGTAATTAATATATCATATGCTTCCATGATTTCTTGAAAATTTGCCATACCTACAGACATAATTATTGACTTACCTGTTTTTGACAAATCACGTAACAAACTTTTGTTTACTACATCAAAAGAAGCAATTTTATATATTTCTGTCCCAATGGATTCTAAGCATTCGATGCTTTCTGTGTCAAAAGGTGTTGAAAAAAAGTCGAGCCCATAACTATCAGCATGACTTTTCAACTTTTCAAAATCCGAAAATGGGAGCTCACATTTACTTAAAATATCATAAATCTCTTGATTGCCTTTCGGTGCGCGCTTTTCTGTTAAATACGTTTGAAACTTTACTGCATCACATTTTGTCTTTGCAGCAGAATCTATCAATCTTCTTGCAGTCTCAAAATTTCCACCATGATTAATGCCAATTTCAGCAATTACATAAGTCTTATTATTTGTATTGAAACCATATTTATTTAATTTTTTCATATTATCTCCTAAAGTTCTATTGTATTACCAACAACTCATTCCGCCATCCACTATAAGATTGTGGCCTGTCACATAACTGGACGTATCTGAGGAAAGGTAAAGTATTGCTCCAAGTATTTCATTCGCCATGGCCATTCTGCCCATAGGGTTTCGTTTTGAGTATTCTTTTATAAAACGTTCACTTTGTGGGGTTTCAGGGTTATAGATACCTCCAGGTGAAACAGCATTCACACGCAATCCTTTTTCTGCTAAATGGACAGCAAAATATTTAGTCATTTGGATAACGCCTGCTTTTGTAGCACCATATACTTCTGAATTTTTACGATCACCATCTAAATAAATTTTTGGGTCTGGACTGATTTGGCCATAAATAGAAGCGATGTTCACTATATTACCCTTCTCATAAATTTTTTGGTGTTTAAAATATTCCTGTATACAAAAAAAGGTACCCTTTAAATTCACATTTGTAACATAATCAAACTCATCTTCCACCCTTTTTTCAAAAGGTTCAAATGTGCTTACTCCTGCATTATTTATTAATACATCAATTAATATTTGATTACGGTATAATTCATTAAATAAATCAACGACAGACTGTTTATTTACTATATCCAAAGAATGATAAGATATTTTGTCATCTTTTATAATATTGCTTTCATTAATTTCTATATCAACACCGATAACTATCGCCTCAGCATCAAGAAAACCTTGACAAATTACTTTACCCAATTGACCACAGGCTCCTGTAATAAAAACATTTTTATCCTTAAGATTAAACAACTGATCAAAGTAAATATTTCGGCTCATTAGATTTTTTAGCTTATTAAATGACGTAGTTTTTGAATAGATGCAATCAATATATCTTTATCTTTATAATATTCAATTGTTAGATATTTTATAGTTGAATATTTGTTTATAAGACGAACAACTTCGCTAAACATCTCATCATTAGGCTCGTTATGTGTGTCACGGGCAATTTCACCATCCACTAATTCCGGTTGGCAAATATGCACTTGTATCAATTTATCTAAAGGCAAAGATTCAATGTATTCTTCATAACTAATGTTTTTATTATGTGCAGTCACCATTGCATGGGCTATATCCAAGAGAAGAAATAACTTATTTTTATTTACCACTTGTGTAATAAAATCACCGTCCGCAACTATATTATAAGCCGATGTGGGGTAGTAATTATTATTTTCAAGGCCAATTAAAACCTTTTTTGGCAATACAGTACGTAACCAATTCGTATTTTCAATTGAAAAGCTTAACATTTCTTCAGAAGAAAAAACCTTTCCATCTATTTGAAAAATACCATCAATAAGTTTTTCTCCCTGGCAACAGCGAGTGGCTTGCATCGTAATTAGTTTAAGGTTTGGTTTTTTATCGAAAGCATTTTTTAAATAATTTCTTAATTCGTTATCCCATTTATGGGTTAAATCAATGTCAATGTGGAAAAGATACTGATTTTCCCAGTTCGAATCCAAACTGCGTTCTCGCACTTCCAAGCAATCGGAAACTGCAGAAATTTCCCTTCCAAAAGTTTCATTCTCAAATTGATGAGAAATCGGTGTAGCTATTTGAGGTATCATATTTAAGTCTCTTAGTTTAATATTTTCTTAACTGTGTTAACCACCCTATCAACATCATAATCAGAAAGCTTAGGTGATAATGGCAGACTAACTGTCTCTCTACCAATTTTCATAGCATTTGGATAATCTTTTGCCTTCCAGCCAAATTTTCTTTGATAATAGGGATGCTCTGGAATACTCAAATAATGTACGCCTACTCCAACCCCCTCCGAATTCATCTTGATTAAAAAACTATCTCTTGATAAACCTGACTTCTTCTCATCAATAAGAATAGTATATAAATGATAGGCGTGCCTTGTATTTTTTTCTGGTGGCTCCGGTAATACTATTGGTAATTCTGAAAACTTATCATTGTAATTGTTCCAGATTTCTTGCCGTCGGGACCAGTTGGTTTCGATTCTTTTCAATTGATGAATACCTATTGCTGCTTGAATGTCCATCATATTGTACTTATATCCAGCCTCTTCAACATAGTAGTGCTGGTACCCTTTATCACTGAAACGCTTCCAAGCGTCTTGACTTAAACCATGCAATGCTAATCTTTTTATTTTATTTGCACTTTCCTCATGGTTTGTGATAACCATCCCACCTTCACCGGTAACAAGGTTTTTTGTCACATAAAAACTAAAACAACCGAAATCTCCAAATGTACCAGCTTTTTTTCCATGATATTCTGTCTCAATAGCGTGAGCACAATCCTCGATAATATATAGTTCGTGTTTTTTTGCAATTTGTACTATTTCATTCATTTCGCATGATCTTCCAGAAAAATGAACAGGTAAAATACATTTTGTTTTTTTTGTAATCTTTTCTTCAATTTTCATCGGATCTATATTCATAGAGATTGGATCTATATCTACCAAAACTGGTTTCAGGCCTGCATGAATTATTGTATTTATAGTTGCACAAAAAGTCATGGGTGTTGTTATCACTTCATCGCCTTGCTTTAAATCAAGAGAAATTAAACTCAGATGAAGTGCTGCTGTACATGAGTTAACACCTAAAGCATTTTGTACACCTTTATATTTTTTAAAATCATTTTCAAATTTTGCAACTTTAGGTCCCGTTCCAAGCCAAGAGGATTTTAAAGTATCGACAACTTCATTTATTTCTTCATCTTTTATCTGGGGTGCGCCGAATATTAAAAAGTCTTTTTTCAAGTCAGGTATTAATTAAATATTTCTTGAAACCTATTAAGAAATGGTTCAGGATTGTTAAAGACATTGTAATATTTGTATTTATCTTGCCCGGCGCAAGCAATCCTTTCTGATAGGTCTGTGTTTGAATAAAATTGTTCAATTGTGCTTTTAAGATCCGATGCGTCCCATTTATATGGAACATACGTTTCATTCTCTATGTAATAATTTGGCCACGTTTTGATATGACTCATATCTGGTTTAATTAATAAGGCCCCACTAATAAATATTTCAAAATCCTTCCAACAAATTGCACCCCATCCAAAAGAACCTGTGCCTCCAGTAACAAAAATTACTTTATTTTTCAATTCTGATTTTTTATCATATTTATTTTCTATAATTAGGTTAGTGAAAATAATTACCAAACTTTTTTAATTGGAAATCATAATCATATTTTTTTGATATAAAGTGATAAACCAAACTTAAAGAATAGTTATAGTTTATTTGTTTAATCACTTATCTAACTTATTTATTATCCCATCAAATTGTTCTATGAAAAGAGAATCTTGGCTTTCATCAAATATATATTTTTTATATACCCTTTGAGCATTTTCAGCAACATGTATCCTGTAATCTAAATTAACTCGCAATGACTCTATAGTGTCAAGGAGGTTTGATAAATCCCATTTGATTGGGATATAGGTTTTATTTTCTTTAAAAAGATTTGGCCAGGTTTGCAAATATGAAATGTCAGGTTTTATTAGCGTACTTCCAGAGATAATAATCTCATAATCACGCAATGTAATTTCACCGAGACCAAAGGGACCAATAGAAGTTATGCTATTTTCCATTTCAGAAAAGAATACATCAAGATTAACTTTTCCCGATTTAACTCCTATCTTTCTAATCAATCGGCTTATTTCTTCTCTATGACGTATGAGTGCAGTCCATTGATAATCTGTATTTCCTCGATACGAACATATATTTTCTCTTATAGAATCGACTGGGGAAAACTTAATTCGATTTTTTTGTGGCCATAGTCTATTTGGTCTTAGATATTTATGGTTGAATCTGTTGAAAATACTATATCTGCTCTTATTATAATTTTCAAAACAAGAATTCCAAGATAATTGGATTTTGCTTAAACTATTTTTATTTGCCAAAGGCCATTTTTCTACAGGTTTTTGATTAATATTATAGTGCTCATTTAAATAATTTATATAAAATCTTGTCCTACTTCTTTCATCTAGATAAAGACTCTTATCTTTTAGCAACTGGTTTTTTAAATATAGATCGACATATTGTAAAACCTCAAATTCCGTGCTGGATGTACTGTCATATGTGTCAAACCAAAGTATTTTCTTACCCATATTTTTCGCTTTTGAAAGAAACTCAAATAAATAATCTCTATTATTATTCCATATATAATGCATACTTTTTGAATTGATACCCAAAATGTCGCAATCGAGAAATCTATTATAAAGTTTATTCTTATTTAATATAAATGAGTCATTATAATATAGTTTTATATTGTACTTATTAGAAAATAAGACATGTTTGTATCGTATTAGTGGGAAATTAAAAGCTCTAGAATTAGCAGCTAAATTATTTGTTAAAATATTTATATTAATCAATTTCTACGTCCATAGTTTCCAATAATTGTATTTGAAATATTTTAACGATTAGAATGATAATAAATTTTCTATAAATAAAATAAGATAGTATATATTTTTATTAAGAATAAACTATTTATATTTTTTATTATATCTTATAATAATTTTTGTACCAATCAATAAATTTAGGTATCCCTCTATCAATTGTGATTGTTGGTTGATAATATAGTTTCTTCCTTGATTTTTCTATATCTGAAAAACTTTCTTTGACATCACCAGGTTGCATTGGTTGAAAATCCAATATTGCTTTTTTACCTAATTTCTTTTCAATTAAAGTAATCATATCCATTAATTGTTCACTTTTATGACTTCCTAAATTAAATATCTCACTCTTGAAGTTTTTGTCTATTGCTAACCGAGTACCATTGATGATATCATCAATGTAGGTAAAATCCCTTTTCATATTTCCATTGTTAAAAACAGGGATTGGTTCACCAGCTATTATTTTTCGGGTAAAAATAAACATAGCCATATCCGGCCGGCCCCAAGGACCGTATACGGTGAAATATCGAAGACCGGTTGTGTGTAAGCCATATAAATGTGAGTATGAATTAGCGATTAATTCATTTGACTTTTTTGAAGCTGCATAGAGAGAAATTGGGTTATCTACTCGATCCTCGACGCTAGAAGGTTTTTTCTCATTTCCGCCATAAACAGAGGAGCTTGAAGCGTAGATCAATCCTTCAACATCATTATGTCGGCAAAGCTCAATAATATTAAGATAACCAACCAAATTGGAATCAATGTAGGCGTATGGATTTTCAAGACTATAACGTACCCCGGTCTGGGCAGCAAGATTAACGACCTTATTCGGTTTAAATAATTGAAATGATTGGGTGAGGGATTCTCTGTCTACGAGATTCACCTTGTTGAATGTAAAGTTCTTATAAGGTTTTAGTTCTTCAAGGCGTGCTTGTTTGAGATTGATATCGTAATAATCATTGAGGTTATCTATTCCAAATACTTCATAGTTGTCATCAAGAAGAGACTTACATAGATGGAAGCCGATAAAGCCTGCAGCCCCTGTGACCAAAACCTTACTCATAGCTTCCAATGGGTGATATTTGTAACGGAAAAAAATTCTTTGTCATAAATTGATTTAACATCAATAAACACGCACTTGTCATTGATAATACCCAACCAATCTTCTTGATTCATTGATTTGTATTGGCTGTGAGCCACAGCTATGATAACAACATCAACATTTTTTATCTGATCTATTTCCATTAAATCTATTTTGTAAAGGTTTTTTGTTTCCTGTTTATCAGCATAAACATCTGTGACCATAATCTCACAGCCAGCAATAGTAAGATGTTTTATGATGCTAATTACTTTTGTATTGCGTAGATCAGGGCAGTTTTCCTTAAAAGTCAGTCCGAATACGGCAACTCTCGCACCTGCAGGTTTAATGCCAACTTTGGTCATTTGCTTTACAGTCAACTCTGCAATTAAATTCCCCATACCATCGTTGATGCGCCTGCCAGCTAATATCATCTCTGGGTTGTATCCAATTTTTGAGGCTTTGTAAGTTAAATAATAGGGATCCACACCGATGCAGTGCCCACCCACTAGGCCGGGACGAAAAGGCAGAAAGTTCCACTTTGTACCTGCTACTTCAAGCACTTCAAGTGTATCTAAACCAAGCTTGTTAAATATCATGGCCAGTTCATTAACAAGTGCAATATTAACATCACGTTGAATATTTTCAATTACTTTAGCCGCTTCAGCAACAGCAATGGAAGAAGCCTTATGAGTTCCGGCAGATACTACGCTGCTGTAAAGTTTATCAACAAAATCAGCCGATTCTTCATTGGATCCTGATGTCACTTTGGTAATAGCTGTTAAACTATGTTCTTTATCACCAGGATTGATGCGTTCCGGGCTATAACCACAGAAAAAATCTGAGGTGTACTTTAATCGTGATTCCTGTTCTAATATTGGAACACAGAATTCTTCTGTGGCTCCGGGGTAAACGGTAGATTCGTAAACAACCACATCGCCTTTTTTTAATACTTTCCCAACTGTTGCGCTGGCTGAAGCAAGAGCGGACATATCAGGATTATTGAATTTGTCGACAGGTGTGGGAACAGTAACTATGTATACATTGCAGTCAGCAATGTCTTTTGATTTTGTTGAGTAGAAAAGTTTGGCAGCTTTTAACTCTTGTTTGGATACTTCTAATGTTTTATCATTACCGTCTTTGAGCTGATTAATCCGATCTTTGTCCTTATCAAAGCCAATAGTAAGATATTTCTTGCTGAATAAAATGGCGAGAGGAAGGCCGACGTATCCGAGACCGATGACTGCGATACATGCATCGCGATTTTGAAGTTTGGATTTTGAATTATTAATTGACGTTATATAATAATTTGACTTTTTCATCCACAATGTCGAAACCGACGGCCCGGTTTACCTGAACCATTTCATTGCCGTTTTCATTAATATAAACTTTTTTATTAGACATCACTCCATCAAAGTCGTAAATAATTAATTTTATTTCTTGATGGATAATGGGTGACGGGTAACGAGTTTGAAGAAATCCAATAGTGTTATCTCTTTTTTCGGCTATGGTATATAAACAAGCTTATGGATGTGATAAGGATCAAGACGTAGACTATGTTAACGAGCATTAGTGTGGCAGAGTACATGCCGAAAAAGACGGGATTCTTTGACTCGTATCCCAAGTAAAATGGCAGGCCAATAAGTAGCAAAATACTGACGATGGCAGAGATGCGGCGGTCCGTAAATAAATCTTTTCCTTTTTTCTTAAAAAAGTTTTTCACGCGGCGGAGTTTTTTCCGTTCATCCATATCAGTGTTATTTACATAGGTTCTTATAAAACCAAGCATAATGCCGAGACCCAGCCCCAGTAGACCTGCCAGTAAAACGCTGCCCTTTAAATTCTTATTGGCTGGGCTAAGTGGCATCTGAGGTTTATCAAGAACCTGGACGATGGACGTTTCCTGAACTTCTTCGATTTTTGCCAGTTCTAACTGCTGTTTTAAAGTGAGATAAATTCCTGTTTGGACTTCCACATTCCTTGTAAGTCGGTCTAATCCCAATTGCAATGCTGGAGAGGATATTAGGCGGTTTGTTTCATTATATTCTTTTAGAGCTTGTTCAGAATATTCCAATTCACCTTCAACTGAACCAATACGGTTTTCTATAAATGAATATTTTTCACTAACGTTTTGGCTTTTAAAATCACGATTGAGGGCTTCCAATTCCACCAATACGACTTCAGCTAGTTCTTTAGCAAATCGGGGTTCAGGAGCATGGACTCTAATTATAGTAACTTTATTTGGATTTAAGGTAGATTTTAAGTTTTGATCAAATTCCAGATACTGTGTATTCAAAATATCAACCGCTTTGGCGATAAGCCTGTCCCTATCAAATTTAGTTGGTTTGTCCCCGTGAGTGAGGATACTAAGCAGGGGTAATTTTTTATCGTAACGCTCTATATAAAATTCTTTGTCCAATATTTTCTCCGCAAAAGTGCGACTGCGAAGCAATTCTGGGTATAAAGACGGGCTGGAGAGATCTGCGGTAGCTTCCATGGGAATACTTACACCAAATTGAGATGCCAAACCGGCCAGACCGCCTAAATTACCTCCACCACTATTCGATGGCAATAGCACTGTGGCCCAACTGATATACTGGGGCTGCTTAATGAATTGGACATAAGTAAATGTGAGAAAGACGGAAATGAAAGTAGTAAGTACAATTACCTTGAGATGTTCGGCCATGGTGAGGAGAATATCGGAAAAAGAAGTTGTATCTCCTTCCATAGTGGTTGGTGAATAGTGGGAAATGAGTTGTTCGCTCGAGGGTTGAGCGGGTGTGGGGTAGGTATCAGCTATTATCGTTTGTTTTAGTTTTGCGACAACGTGGTAGGGGACCTGGTTGCGGGCCTTCCAGTTTGAGACGGCCTGAGGAGTAGTATTTAGGGTGCGAGCAATTTCCGCCAATGATGTAACACTGCGGGAGGACATTAGTTTTTCTAATTCACTGAAGTTCATTAGATAGTAACGAGTGACGGGTAACGAGTGACGAGAGACTGGTGATGAGTGGTGAGTAGATTCATATGTTAATTGATTTTATTAGGCCAAAAAGCATTTTTCTAACTTCATTTAATTCATCCAAAAGTGAATTATCCTTTTGATAATTTAATTCTGTCGAAATGATAAGCTA
>Ga0315336_1000926_pt1 | contig 65690 bp, 46 predicted proteins | sample ASW5metaG_FD_204512 | JGI IMG/M metagenome (GOLD analysis project Ga0315336, IMG submission 204512) | Ammonia-oxidizing marine archaeal communities from Monterey Bay, California, United States - ASW #5 | ecosystem: Environmental > Aquatic > Marine > Intertidal zone | place: USA: California... | reverse complement strand
TCCGATGAGTTGCTCAAAGAAGGAAGGCAGCACGTGTCGACCGCGGTCAAAATTACCAACGGCTACATCAGGTATCTCAGAAGAGCTGCAAAAAGTTCCCAGAACAACAAAGCAAAAGAACCGCGGCCCAGGTTAGGAGGTCCTTGGGGCTACAAAGACTCGCCGTCTGAATTCGATGACGAAGAACCTGAACAGGATCACCCATCTTAAAATACCTAATACACCTAGTAACCAATCCCGAGTACTGAACCCAATTCACCAATACCAAATACCAAATACCCAATACCAAATACCAAATACCAAATCCCCAATCCCCAATACCAAATACCAAATACCAAATACCAAATCCCAAATACCCAATACCCAATACCCAATACCCAATACCCAATGAAGCACCAATCGACCATCCGCGCTACAGCAATCCACCTGATCCTTATCGGCATCAGCGCGGTGATGATTCTTCCGTTCATGGTGGTGCTGACGGCGTCACTGAAATGTCCGGTGCTGGGCGACGACATGAGTCCCGGGGTGCCGGACTTTATTCCGGACCGGTTTTACTGGCAGAACTACATGATGGCCTGGCGGGCGGGAAAAATGGGGATCGCATTTCTGAATTCCCTCACGATCTCGGTGGTGTGGACACTGGGTACGGTCCTCGTATGCGCAATGGCCGCCTACGCGATCGGCAGGCGTCAATGCCTGGGCCACAAGTGGCTTCTGTTGTTCTTCCTCAGCTCGATGATGTTTGCGGGGCAGACCACGATCATTCCGCAATTCATTCTGTACCGGGCCTTGGGACTGTACGACTCGCTGCTCATCTTCATGATCCCCGGCACCGGAGCCTTCACCATCTACTTGCTCTGTCACTGGTTCAGAAATGTTCCGCGCGAGATTGAAGAGGCGGCATTGATCGACGGGTGTGGGGAGTGGAGCACCTTCTTCCGAATCATCATGCCCCTCAGTCTCCCGGCGCTTGCCACCGTCGGACTGCTGGGGTTTATGGGCGCCTGGAACAATTTTGTCGGTCCGTACGTTTTTCTGGAATCGGAGTCAAAACTCACCGTCCCGTTGGCCATTCAGAGCTACAACGTCTACGGTCCCATCGACTATGCAGGCCGAAGCGCCGCGGTAATGATCTCCATCATACCGGTGGTCGTTGTCTTCATCCTCCTCCAGCGCTGGTTTCTCCGCGGCCTCAGCCTCGGCGCGCTGAAAGGCTGATTCCGTGGCACGGCGCCTCCGGCCCGTGTCTGAACAAGGATAGAGAAAGATTTGAGCACGAAATGCGCAGGCTCTCTTCGTGCGCTTCTTATTTCTATTCATGTGCCGACACGGGCCGGAGGCGCCGTGCCACGGCCGAGGTTCCGTGCTTGGGCTTTACTACACCAATCAAAGCTCCGGCATTTCAAACGAAAAAAACCGGCCCTGCCGTTTGACGGGCAGGGCCGGTTGGAAGGTTCCCGGTGAATTCCGAGAGCGGGATTATTCCGAAATCCCTTATACGCTCTAGCGGATCCGTTTCCGTGCGGTGAACAAGACACCAAAGCCAAGGCACAGCATCGCAAGCGTTCCAGGCTCCGGAATGATTGAGTTGTTGTACAAGCCCAGGACCTCAGGCCCGCTAAGGGCCCGCTGAAAGATCGCGATTTCGTCGAGTCTTCCGTCGATGGTCTGGATTATTCCTGAGCCAAGATTCGATGTCCCGCCAATAATGAGCGGATGCCCATCGCCCGCCCCGTCCAGGTCACCGGCCCCGGCAATCGACTCTGTGTCGACCAGGATACCATCGTAATAGAAATGGGCCTGATCAGAAGATCGATCCGCCACCAGCACGTAGTGGTGCCAGGTTCCGAAGTTGCCGACAGCGTTGTGGGCCAATTCGATATTGCCGCCGTCGGCACCCAGGATCCAGCGCATATTATTGGCATCGCTTCCGATGACCAACTCCCAGTTGTCGGCTTGTCCAGCCGTACGTTTGGAGAGGGCGGACTTGTTGGCGACTAGCCTCTTCACCCAGGCCTGCACTGTGAAGCTCCCGGTTCGCGTCGAAATCGAGGCATCCGGCGCGACCGTCACCGCGTCGTTTCCGTCCAGCCATAGCGCGGTGTTGACAGGCGGGTACGCCGCCGGAAAGGGAACATTGTCGGGTGTGGTATAACTCGGATCACCCAAAGCCACCGAGCCGTCGTTCCCATTCCCGCTGCTGTCCGTCAAATCACCGTCAAAGAGCCAGGCGCCGGCCGGATTCCCTATCAACGCTGCTTGGGCGGAATGGACGCCGATGACGGCGGCTGCAATTGCGGTAAGAATCGTCTTGTTCATGTTTTTTTCCTTCTTTTCATGGTTGCTCTCCTGCTTTACTTGGAGTTCCTCCTGCTTCTTGCTCTCTGCCAGATGCAGAATCTCTTCAACACCTATCGTTCCAACACCCTGTAATCTTTACTGGCCGAGTACCCGGTGGGATCCAGCATTGTGAGGGTTCCGCCGGTACCGGAAAGGCTCAGGCCTGTGTCACGCCAGATATTGGTGTCCGGCGGCACCGCGCACTGCAGTACGTAATCGAATCCCACCTGGCTGGCGAACGACAGCCCGGTTACATCGGTGATCGTTTCGCTCAGCACACGGGGCGGCGACCGCTTCAGCGAACGCGCGAAGTCGGCGGCGATCTCGTCGGCGGAAAGGGCGCGATGGATAAGCCGTACTTCGTCCAGGGTTCCCGAGAATTCTTGCACGGGTCCGCTCAGCGTAGGGGTTCCACTGATCCACAGGGGGTGCCCCGGGCCACCAACCGTGTTGTCCAGGAGGTCGGCCGGGCCGATAGCGGAGGCGGATAGATTTGAAGAAGCCGCCAGGGCGCCGTTCAGGTAAACGCTGGCCAGGTCGTTTTCCCGATCCACTACCAGGGCGGTGTGCCCCCAGGACCCGTTGAATGAGAAGTTGCCGAAGTTCAACGTGTGAACTTCTATTTCCAGTACATCCCCGTCTTCATCCTGCATCCGGGCGTTTATCAGGTCATTCTGCCGCAACCTGAAGAACCAGATACCCCCCAGGTCCACTCCCGGGGAATCCTTCACCGCGATATGACTTGCCGGAGTAGAATTCTTGTTGGCCCATGCTTCAACCGTGAAGCTGGTGAGCGCCGTATTGAGGCTGTCGTCAGTGACGTTATAAATCGCACCGGAAAACAGGCCGCTACGCTGCATGTCGGTGTCCATGCCTTCGATGGAAGGACGGCTGAAGGAATAAAGTTCCGCGCCCTGCTGCAGGATCAGGGTGTTACCGTTGCCGCTGGAATCCTCCACGTTGTCATCGAAAAGATAAACGGCCCCGCCTTCGATCTGTGCGCCGGCCAGGGGCGCACAGAGCGCGCAAGCGAGCGCGACGGCCGCGGCTTTCTTCATTCGGCACCCGTTCGAATTCCAATGCTTCATCGTGCGATCCTCCTCAGATCGGTCTCGTCCGTGCCAACGGAATAGAACCGCGTTGTGGATGCGCCAACATCCTCGTAATAAAATGCCGGCGTATCTGTGCCGATCACCGCCTGCCCCACGTTCGTGTAGACACCGCCGGTGAGATCGTCGGTAGCCGAGAGGTTCATGTCCAGGAACAGCCGGCTGTCCGCCGAGACCTCGACCTGGTTCGACACGGTTACCTGGCTGACCCCCGCCACGGTGGGCGGAGCTACGAGCAGGGAATTCTGAGACAGGTGAGTGATTTCGCTTTGCGTCAGCGCCCGCTGGAAATAGGCGACTTCGTCGAGGTGAGCGTCCATCTTCTGCACCGTCGTGCCGGAGAGCTCTTTCGACCCGCTCATCCGGATGACATTGTTGTCATCCGTGTTGGTAAAGTCCGCGATACTGGCGGAGCCGGCATTGGCGCCGTCAACGTAGAGGGTCGCGGTCTCCGCATCCCGATCCACAACGCCTGCCACATGGTGCCATTCATCCAGACCGAGCACCGGCCCCCCGGTGATATCAACGTTAGACGTAAAAAGTAAATCGGTGTCCTCCAGGACGAACCGCATTTTGTGTCTTTCCGCCGGATCTATTTGTCCGGGCCCCCACAAGATAAATGACCATTTTTCCAGGTCCCCCGGATCGCGCTTTTCCAGGATGATCCGGGTCGAGTTTGTGTCGTCGCGTGAAATCCAGAACGAGACCGTGAAGTTGTTGGAGGCGGCGTCGATGAAGGTCCGGCCAGGGGCGTTCGGCGATCCTGATTCCAGGGACTGGGTGTCGAGTTCGAAATTGAACGACCGGTTGCCGGAATAATCCGCGCCGGCAATGGGGGGGACGTTCGTGCTGTACAATTCGCTGCCGGAATTCACGTTGCTCAAATCGACCCCGTGACCGGTGTTGTCGTCGATGTCCTGGTCAAACAGCCACATGGCCTGGGGTTGAAGCCCGATGAAAGCCTGGGCCGTCGGGTCCACCCGGATCGAATTTTGAAAGTCCAGAAGAATCTCGGCGGCGCTCAGGGCCCGCCCGACAATGCGGAACTCGTCGATGTTCCCGTTCGAATTCGAAACATACGGGTCACCCAGGGACGAAGTTGCGCCAATGATCAGCGGGTGCCCGGGGTCGGCTCGATCCAGGTCGCCGGCGCCGGCAATCGAATTCGTATCCACTGCCAAACCGTCATAATAGAAGTAGGCTTCATCCGCACTTCGATCGACGACCAGCGCATAGTGATGCCATACGCCGAAGTTGCCGAACACGTTGTGCGTCAGTTCGATGTTTCCTCCGTCGGCGCCCAGGATCCATCGGAACGGGTTTGCGTCACTACCCATCACCAATTCCCAGTTGTCGGCCTCGCCGGCCGTGCGCTTGGAAAAGGCGGTTTGGTTGGCGGCAAGCCTCATTACCCAGGCCTCGACCGTGAAGCTGTTGGTCCGCGTCGACATCGATGCGTCCGCCGGCACCTCGATAGCGGAACTTCCATTCAAAGCCAGCCCAACGTTCTCAGGCGGATATTCCGCGGGAAAGGGAACGTTTCCCGATCCGGTATAACTCTCCGTGCCCTCGGCCAGCGAACCGTGATTCGCATTCGCACTTCCATCGGTGAGGTCACCGTCGAATAGATACACCGCGACGCCTTCAGGATTGAACTGGGCGAATCCAGCGACGGCCAGTGCAGCTGAAGCTGCCAATACCGAAAATGTCATCTTGTATTTACACATCCAGCTTACTCTCCTCATAGTTGCCCAAGCCCGAAGTGTACAAATCTATTAATTTGTCACACCGGATGTCAAGCATATCCGCACCTGCACGCCCTGAAGTCCCAAATGTCCCCCCCCCCTCTCTCTCCCCCAAGTCTCGGAATTCTTGAAAACTGGTTCAAAGTCGATTGAATAATTCCGAAAATGTGATTTTGGCCTGTTTGCAGCATTGTCCGCAGGTAAGCTATCGGGATACTGTTCGCTTGAGAAAGCATCCCATGAGTTATCGTGCTAAATCGGATCCGCTTTGCACCTCGGGTTTCACCCTGATCGAGTTGCTGGTGGTGATCGCCATCATTGCCATCCTGGCCGCGATCTTCATGCCCGCGTTGAGGACCGCGCTGGAGAAGGGGCGGCGAACGCTCTGCCTCAGCAATCACCACCAGCTCGTCATCGCCACGCGCGGATACATGGCCGACAACGATGGGCGCCCACCGCCCGGCGCCGTTTTGGTCGGCGGGAACGGATGTCCCGGATATGAGCTTGGAGTCAGCGGAATTCGCAGCCTGTGGGTAGATATGAGCCTCCTGTTCAACGACAATGCCGTTTGCCGGAATAACGAAGAGATGGACTGGGTCAGCATGGGTCACTTGTTTTCCGGGGAGTACGTAACCGATCCCGGAGTGTTCTACTGTCCGAGCGCCCCCAATCCCATGTTCGATGGAAACGGTGTTGCCGAACCCATCATCGAATATTCATATTCCAACCTGCGCACAGGGAAAAACTCAATCAAGCCGGGGGATCGATATACAAAATCGCACTACGTGTTCCGTCAACGCCAGGGACCGTATAACGGCGCCAACATATTGATGACCGACGAACATATTTCGGAACGTACATTCGCCACCGCGGACCTTTTCTGGGATGGGAATATCCCCGGCCCCTGGCACGGAGACGGCTACAATGTCGGCTACTTCGACGGGCACGCCAAATGGTTACCGGACCCGGAGCAACGATTGTTCGACACAATCTGGAGTGAAGCGCCCGGCAGTTTCGTGTTTGAAGCGGATCGAACATCAGGACACTGAAGATGAAACCTTTTCACGTCATTTACGAAGCCGAATGGAACGACATCGTCTGCGTCGATTATCCCCTGACGCCCGAGAAGTACGTCAAGGAGTCGATCCAACCGCTCATCAACACCCACGTCGATACCCTCTTCTACAACCTCTGTTCCTCGGACGCCTATTGCTGCGGCCTGGAGAACGGGGAAATTCTCTGCGACGCATTCGATCCCATGGGGGACGCGTGGGTATGGCGTTATCGTGAGAACGTGAAGGCCCTCCTCGAAGCTGACGCGAACCCGCCGGACATCGCTTGCGAATACGGTCACCGGCTCGGCATGAAAGTCATCCCCGTCGTTCGCATGAACGACATGCACGACATGTTCTACAAGTACGAGGTGAGTCAGTACAAGTTGGACAATCCCCACCTGCTCCTCGGTTACGGCACGTACCAGGACTGGGAGAAGGGCGCGCGGGGTCACCCGGATCGCAAGAGCCTGGAATCGTTCTATTGGGGCATGTTCGACTTCGCCCACGAGGAAGTGCGCGAGCATAGGTTCGCGATCATCGAGGAGTTTATTACCCGCTGGGACAATGACGGGATGTCGCTCGACTTCGACCGCGATCCCTGGTTTTTCAAGGAGCAGGGCAAGCCCGGGAACGCCGCCATTATGACGGACCTGATCCGGCGGGTTCGCAAGCTGCTCGACGAGGTGTCCAGGCAGCGCGGCCGGCCTCAGTACCTCCATGTGCGGGTCATTCCCCCGATCGACACCTGTCTCGAAAGAGGTCTCGACGTTCGGACCTGGGTCGAGGAAGGCCTGGTGGACGCAATTACGCCCGGTTGCGGGTATATGACGATCACCCAGGACATCACGCCGTGGTTGGAGTTGGTGGAAGGAAAACCCTGCTGGATTTATCCCTCGACCAACCACTGGAAATCGCTCGAAGTGACCCGTGCCTGGGCCAAGCAGATGTGGCAGAAGGGAGCGGACGGGCTCTACCTATTCAACTGGGGCCACCTGCTCTACGGCCACGAAAAGGGAACGCCGCCGAAAGGCGAGCGGCTCGGCACCGTCTGGTTCGATGAGTTGCATCAGGATTTCTATCAGATCCTGCACGAGATGGGGGATCCGCGGACGCTGGAATTTCGCAACTGCGTTTACGATTTCGAATCCATCTCGCACGAGCGGCGGCCGGGCGAAGTCGCCTGGAACCAGCGCGAGTCGCGGGGCGTGCACGACATCGTGTTGCCCATCGATTTCTCCGTCGGGCGGCATTCATTGCCGCTGGTCATTGCGGACGACCTCGCGGCGGCACGAGAGCGGGGAATCTCGCCGGAGGTCTCGTTGCGGCTGCAGATTCACAACTATACTGCGCCGGATGAATTCGATGTCTACCTGAACGACACGCTGCTGCCGGCGGAAACGCGAACAACCCGGGCCCAGTTCATCATGGATAACTGGACCTGGATCACCTACCCATTGCCCCTCGATAAAGTACGCCCCGGCCACAATGAGTTCGTTTTCGACGTGAAGTCCTCGAATCCGGGAATCGAAGGGGATCCCAGGCTGGATCATGTTGAGGTTGTGGTGCGGTACATCTAATGCGCCCGTCGTTCGGGACATTCGTCCGCAAGAAACGACTGGCCCTTCGAGCCGACAGCGCCGAATTCTCCTTGCGGCGAGTAGCCCTCGAAATCGGGGTCGAACCCTCCTACCTGAGCAAGGTTGAACGGGGCATTGTCCCCCCGCCCTCCGAAGCAACAATCCAGCGACTGGCAAAGGCGCTGGATGAGGACGCAGACGTCCTCCTCGCCCTCGCCGGCAAGGTATCCGCAGATGTCCAGCAAGCGATCCTGAAGCGCCCGGAACTGTTCACGGAGCTGATCCGGTTGCTCAAGAAAGCACCGAACCGGGATGTGAACGGGATGGTCCGCGAAGCGCGGGTGAAATATGGGGGAAGACGGTGATTTTTCTTCTTTGGATATGTGTACTTTGTAGTACACACTGCTTGAAGTCGATTGAGGTCGATAGCAATCGACTGCAGTCGACTGCAGTCGACTGCTATCGAATCTAAAAAAGGAGGGGACGCAACATGGAGCTTTTCCGAAAATCCGCGGGATATCGCTACCTGGACGTGTTCGTAATGGCGAACGTGGTGGAACTGGGGACGGAACGCTTCTGCACCCGGTTTCTGACTTACAGGAACGATCCCGGCGGACGCACCTTTTCGCAGATGACGCACGCGGCACGCTCGGGATGCCGCAATTTTGCCGAAGGGTCGGAACGGCTGATGACCTCCTATGCCACCGCGATCGAGCTCCTGGACGTAGCCCGGGCAAGCCTGTGCGAGTTGCGAGACGATTACAACAAGCGCCTGATGATGCAGTGGCAGGCGCCGTGGCCGATGAAAAGCGCGGAAGCGCAGCGCGTCTATGCGGTGCGGTTGGACCCTCCCGACTATGGAGACGACATCAATCGCGGAACTTGTCTACACGTCATGACGCAATGCCGGAAGTTCGAACCGGGACTGGAGTCGGACGATGCCGTCGTCCGCGCGAACACGATTCTGATTCTCATCTCCCGCACGCTCAACATGATGGACAAGTACATCAAGAACATCGGGGACGAATTCAAGGCAAGCGGCGGCTTCCGCGAACGCATGAGTGCGGTACGCAGCGAGGCCCGCGCAGACAAAGACGGCATGCAGGAAGAGGGGCCGGTATGCCCGAATTGCGGCTCCCCGACCCGGTTGCGGAAGACAAGGCAAGGCAACAAGCCGTTCTGGGGGTGCGCCGATTATCCAGCCTGCCGCGGAATCGTCGACTTCCAGGATGCGAAAACCGACGGCGGTCGATAGCAATCGATTGCTATCGACTGCAATCGATTGCAGTCGAAACTACTCCAACGGAAACGCCCAAACCATCGGCCGGCCATTCTCCAGCCGAATCCCTTCCGCCGCCGGCCAGTCCGGCGGGGTAGATTGCGGCCGGGTTTCCGTTGCCGCCAACTCAGCGCTGACTCGCCGGATGCCAGTGCAAACCGGGCATCGCGTTCACCCGGAGAAGCGTTTACCAGGGTACCTGCAACTTCTGTGCCATCGCGCGACTCGATGACTTTGAAATCAACAGGCCCATCAAGGAATCTGCGCCCTTCGAATGAAATCTGACCGAGAGATCCCGTATCGGTCCAATCCACTGTGATGCTTTCGGTACAGGCGGTACTTGCCAGCAGGACCAGGAGAGCGATGGTCATGATGGATAGGACGGGTTCTTCAACCAGCGATCGAACGTCATTTTCGGTGTCCAGCCGAGGATATGCTCGGCTTTCGAGATGTTGGAAACCGGATAGAAATTGCCATGCTCAAGTTCGACGCCGCGTGACTCGAGAATCGCAGCGGCGCCCGGATAGTGACGCTCGATCACTTCCCAGGGATCCGAAAACGCTGCGATCATGTCCCGTTCCGTAAGCGGAGACTTTGGAGCGATGACAAACAATTCTCCGACCAGGCCGTCCTTCTGAACCGCGCAAATCATGGCTCGCCCGACATCCCGCGACGGGAGCGTGCGGGCGAGGAGCCGGGGCCCCAACTCGGCGTCGGGCATCCAGCCGAATCCGCAGAGCCGAAGTAACGCAACCGACACGCCATGCTGCCGCGCGAATTCCTTACCCAAATCTTCCACCAGCCGGCGGCTCAGCGAATACGCGCTGTCCGTGCGCGGCTCGGTATTCTCGTCGATGATCGTGGCGCCCACGCCATTCCAGTCCCGACCCGCCGGCACTTCCATGGTGGATGCGAGGGCGAAACGGCGAATGCCGGCACCCAGGGCAGCCTCGAGCAACCCCGCGCAGGACACAACGTTGACCCGCAAATATTCCTGTAGGCCCGACTCCTCCAGGTGGCCGCCGTGGAGTCCCGCGGTATGGATCAGTCCGCCGCATCCGTGCATCAAGGGTTCGACGAACCCGAAGTCCTCAAATGAACCACGATGAAACTCGATGCCCTCGGGAAGATCATCTCCGGTCCACGGAACCACATCGATCCCCACCACCTGCAACCCCTGATCAGCTGCCTCTTCCGCAATCGCCTTCCCCAGACGTCCACAAAGACCTGTCACGAATAACTTCATAATCCAGATTCGGAATCACGAAATACACTAAATACACGAAACAGCAAAGCCGCAACCGAATATCTGATTTCGGATTGAACGGATTTCCCATGTGGCGGAAGTTTCCAAGACTTCCGAGCGGCGACAGACATGCCAGGAGTAGCCACAAAAAGGCACGAAAAAACACAAAGAAAAGGATCCGAATCGTAGCGGAAGTCGCCAAGACTTCCGAGCGGCGACAAAAAGGCTTGGAATTAGCCACGGGAAACGGACTCTACTCTCACCTTCCCCACTGGGGATCGTACTCGTAATCGCAGATCGACGCGGTTCGAATGGAATGCGAGAGCGGTCAGTAACTCACTGCGCACTGCCATGCCGAAAGCAGTTCTGCCCTTGCCGGAAAGTCCGCATGCCTGTACCCGGAATTTACCCTACCGGTGCAAGAAAAAATTGGCTTTTGATCCTCCAACGAAGCTTGGACTTTCCGCCAGAGGCGGACCTGCCTTTGGCCTGGCCAAGCCGGTGAACTGTAACGGAAGGTCATGATCCAGCGAATGGATGGAACCGCCTCCATCATTCTCTTATCATGATCTCCCCTTGCTCCGGGTCGGCTTTGGAAGGCCAACCTACAATCCCGGCCTGCTTTGTTAAATTTCTACTCTCGGCGTGTCCGTCGCCGATCGGAAGTCTTGGCGACTTCCGCTACATAGGGAATCCGATCAATCCGAAACTCCCCTTCGCTCTCTTCGTTTCCTTCTGTTCAAAATCCGTTTGTTTGCAGAGCCACGGTTTCGTGTATTTCGTGGTTCAAACCTCCGTCTCCCATGTTTGCTTTGCGTATCTTGCCATCGCTTTTTTATCAAGCGTTACGCCGAGGCCGGGTTTTTCCGGTAGCTTGATGGCGCCGTCCTTGATCTCCAATTCTTCCTCGATCAAATCATCCTCCCGGAGACGATGGCCGAACGCGTCGCCGGGAAGGACACAGTTTCGCGCGGCGGAAGAGAAGTGCAGGATGTAGGCGTCGAGAATGCCGAGTTCCACCCCGGAACCGGCCCAGCAGAGCACGCCAAAACAGGCCGCCATGTGGGCGATGCCGAGAAAACCCTTCGCAGGATATGCCATGGTGACGTAGTCGCAGCAGTGATTCGCCAGCGCGATGTGATGCTCGGTTGCACAGTGCATTGCCAGCGGGATGGAGGTTTTCTGTCGGAAGAGCTGCCACTCCGCGATATCGAATGGCATGGGATCTTCCAGGATCACGTTCCCGAAAGGTTCCAACTGGTGCGCAATGTCAATCGCTTCGCAGGTGCGATAGAAGCGGCGGTTCGGATCGATGATGACTTCGGTGTCGTCACCGGCCACGTTCTTTATCGCCTTCACGATGCCGACGATATCGTCTTCGGCCGCGCCTTTCATTTTCATGGAATTGAATCCCAGCTTCAGTCCGATTTCCATGTGCCTCGCCGCGTGCTCGGGATCACTGCGCCCCATCCACCAGCAGGTCGGGACCCATTCACGCTGTGCGCCGCCGTAGAGATCGCACGCGCGCAATCCGGTCGCCTTGCCGAGGAGATCATGGACGGCGAGTTCGACCCCGAGTTCTCCGCCATTGTTTCCGAAGTCCCGCTCGTAGGGGCGATGCGGTACGGGCGGGTCCAGGTGTCCGAACATGTCATTGGACGTCAGGTTGGACGGAACCGGCCGGCCCCAGGGGATCTCCAGCAGCGGCTTGCCCAGCACCTGCGTCGCCGCCCATTGAATCTGACCCAGGGACGCGCCGCGCGGCGTCTCGCCGTACCCCACCAGCCCGCTGTCCGTCTGCAGTTCAATCATCCACTTGGAGGTTTTGTCGAAAAGGGAAGGCCCGAAGGCCGGACGGTCCACATACCCATCCCGGGCATGTACTACAACTTCCGTCGCGATGATCTTGGTTACCTTCATGGCTTCAGCTGCATTTTCTAACGGTCACAATATTGTTTTTGGCCGGGACGGTCCCACTTGAACTTCCAGAGTTCGCCGGGAGTGCCGGCGGTAACATATACCCAGGAATTGGCTTCGCCGCCGAAGTGTACGTTGGTGGTTCGTTCGAAGGGCATATCAACGCGCTCCAACAGTTCGCCGTCCGGCGTGAACACGTCGACGGACGATCCCGCCCAATGTGCAACCAGCAGATTTCCGGCTTCATCGAAGTCCATGCCGTCGGGACCACCCTGGTCATCGCCGGGGATGGTTGCGAACAGGCGTTTGTTCTTTGCTGTGCCCGGTTCCGAAACATCGTAGGCCCAGAGCGATTTCGTGTACGTTTCGGCAACGATCAGCAGCTTGTCATCGTCCGTTACCGCGAGACCATTGCTGAACTTGTAACCCTCGTCCAGTCGATGTACTGCGCCATTTACGAGCCGCACGTAGACTTCGCCGACCGGTTCGTCCGCATTGCTACCCGCGGGCGCCGAGAAGTAGAGGTTTCCCTTGCCGTCAAAATAGACATCGTTACAACCGCGAATAGGATGGCCCTCGTACGTCTCAACAACCGCAGTGACTTCTCCTTCGCGTGTCGTTTTCAGAATCCCGCGTTTCATGTCGGCGATCCAGATGACGTTATCGGGATCAACCTGCAGGCCCGCGGGAATCCCACCGGTGTTGCAAATCTCCTTTTTTTCTCCACCTTCCAGGACTTCAAGCACCTGCCCCTCCCCGGGCCAGACCATGAAAAACCGCCCATCACGGTCGAAGACCGGGCCTTCCGCGCCCGGGAGGCCGTCCGCTATTCTCGTCACTTCTCTTTTCATCGCTTCAAAACTCCAGGTATTCAACTGTCTCCTGCGTGATCACTTCGTACCGGGGACCTCCGCCCTCGCTCGACACTTCTCCCTTCACGACTGCCGCATCGACGACGCTCCATTCGAACAGATCACGCAACGGAAGGGTACTCACGGCAAGGCAAAAGATCTTGGGGCGTGTCTCCGGCAGGTCTTCGAGTTCCTCGTGCATGAGCGGCTGCCCTGCGAGCGAAACCAATGCATCCACCCCGGGATTTTCGTCCATCAACCGGAGAAGCGTCGCGGAAGGAAGACCCCGTCCCTGGAACATGGGAGAAAATCCCGCGTAATCCTCGGCGGTTAATTCCACCACACTCTTCACTTCGATATTCGAGCCTTTCTCCACGGCGCGGCGTAGCGACTTGACCTCTTCCATGGCCTTCTGCCTGACATGCTCGCCCAAAGGTCGCGTGATCACGACCACGGAACCATCGCCATCAAGCTGCCGGATGATCTCATCTCCGAGAATCGTACCCACTTCCAACGCCAATGCGGACTGGACTTCTTCCCCGGGCGAGCTGCAGCCGCGGAGAAGAACCCCAGTGCTGACGATGATGGCAATGAAAGCAATTCCCCCAATGATGACTTTTTTTGGATCCATTGTTATGCTTTTGCTAAGCGCCGCAGGCGCCCAATTTGGAGTGCGGTGGCCCGGCGAAGCCACGCAGGGCGAAGCCGTGGCGGAGCGCGCCGGAGCCTCGGCGCAGTCTCTCGTCTTGCCTACAGTTTCGGATCCACGGGTAGGGCAGGGCTTGTCGTTTAGACCTGCCCAGGAGCCTTCTAGAGAGAAAAGGCAGATCCAGGCGCGAACTTTGTTCAAGACCTTGCGTTGGTGTTACACATGGCAAGTGCGCCAAGAACTCTCGGCCTCCTCCTTGCGTCTTATAGCGGGTTCCGGCCGAAGTATAGGACTCACACCGAATGGATCCACTCCTTTCTCGTCCCAGGCTCAGGGGCAGGTCTAAACGGCAAGCCCTGCCCTACCAGCACGCCAAAGCTGCTTACATTTCGTAGGCCGATATGGCTGAATGGCTCGCGAAATTGCCAAACCCCAAAGCACCGTCCGGGGGCACTCCAAATGCCCGCCTGTGCGTTCCAAATTGACCCCTCCACCTGAAATATGAACACTGAAACCTCACCTCACTAGAACAAGTATTCCGCGAACAACGTAGAAAGCAAGCGTCTATGAAAGTTAATCTTGAAGGAAAGACCGCAATTGTGACGGGGGGCGGCACCGGGATCGGAAAGGCGATTTCCGCGGGGCTCGCGCGAAACGGCGCCGCGGTGGTAATCAACTACTCGAAGAGCCGGGCGGAAGCGGAGGAAACGGTTGCGGAAATCGTGGGGACCGGCGGGCGGGCAATTGCCGCGCAAGCCGATGTGACGAAAGAAGAACAAGTCGCCGGGCTGATCGACGGAACGATCACAGCGTTCGGGGGGCTCGACATCCTCGTGGCGAACGCCGGGGGGCGGACCATCGATGCTCCGAGCACGGATCTCACCCGGGATCAGTGGTCAGATGGGTTCGACGTGAATTGCACATCCGCATTCCTTTGCGTAAAACAAGCCGCCCCACGATTGGCGGACGGTTCCGGCCGCATTGTCCTCACCTCGTCGATCAGCGCACGCTCCGGTGCGGGACCCGGCATGGTGATCTACGCGGCAGCAAAAGGAGCACTTAACAACATGACGAGGAACTGGGCGAAAGAATTCGCGCCGCGCGGCATCACCGTCAATGCGATTGCGCCCGGCATCATTCGGACGCGGCTCCACGAACAATTTACACCGCCGGAGGAATACAAGAAGCTCATCGAGCGGATCCCCCTCGGTCGCGACGGTCTGCCGGAGGATTGCGTCGGCGCGGTCCTGCTCTTCGCTTCCGATGCCGGCAGTTTCATCACCGGCCAGATCCTCGAAATCAACGGCGGTATGGCGATGCCGTAGGGATTTCGTCGCCGATTTTTTTGAACAGAAGGCAACGAAGAAAACGAAGAGAGCCCCAGAATACTCGCTTTGTTTGCTTCGTTGTCTTCTGTTCAAAATCCGTTCATTTGTTCAGGGTCCGATACAGATCGGACACTTCCTGTGCAGTGAGCGCGTAGTTGTAGATGGCGGCGCGGGTGAATAGCCCGGGAGCTTCGCGGCTCGCGTCCGTGGCGCCACCGCCGAGACTGACCGGGTGACTACTGATCGTGGGGGGAACCGGTGCCGGGCGCGTACCAACGTGCTTTCCGTTGATGTACAGTTTCATTTCCTCTCCGTCGTACGTCCCCACGATGTGATACCACGCATTCACATCTCCGACCGGATAGGTCAGTGCCTGGCTGGTCTCTCCCTGGATAAAATTGATTTCCCGCGGGCTGCGGTGTTGATCCAGGTAAATGCCGTCCTGGTACCGGGGGTGCTTGGCCAACAACACATGAAAGAGAATCGGGGATCGCGGGATCGCGCCACCGGGGGAATACCACAGTTCCCACGACCGGGTGCCGTTCCAGGGGTTCAGGACGGGGCGATTCATGACGGCGATCCGCTGGGACACTCCGTCGAGCCGTATCGCCTTTCGGTCGCCCGGACCATCCGCCCATTCGCCGCCGCGATTCGTTGCGTGATTCTTGAACTCCGAGGCATCCGCGATGCGGTCACCCTCCCCTTCCTGAAAATTCAGTTCGAGCACCTTGTAGTTCCCGGGATTCGGAACGTATGCCTCTTCCCCCTCTTTCCCCACGATGTGCACCGGTCCAAGCAATCCGCCCGGACCCTCACGATTAATCACCCGGATGATCACCAGGGACTTCTTGCCGGGTTCGAACGCTCCGGTGGCATCGATCAGGAATGGGCCGGTGCCCTTGTGTTTCCCCAATAGCCGCGTTCTAGCGCCTTTCGGCGCCGCGTATACGTGGGCTTCCCCGCCCACACCGCCGAAGGCCAACCACAGGTTGCGCCCTTTCACCGAATCGCCCGGCGTAAGATGTGCGCGGTACATTGCAATGCCGTTGTAAGGGACGCCCTGTTCCTCCCACGGCGACCCGGCTTTCAGTTTCCGCCAGTTTTCACCGGCTTCATCAATGTTCGCCCGCGTGGTCTCCATCCAGCCCGAGTAGGCATCCGCCCGATCGTAAATCACATTGTCCGGCACCGTCTTGAACCACCACGTGGCGGGAAGATCGGCCAGCACCTCGTACCCTTCCATCGAATGGGCCGGCAGCGCGGCAGCGGGATAGGATCCGGTATCCGGCGGATTTGGCCGCCATGACAGATCCTTCGGCGTGCGAACGTCGTTCAGCGCGGAAACGAACGGCTCGGTGTACAACGTCAGCGCGCCCCAGTTGTGATCACCACCTATTTTCCTGTCCGCGGGTATGCTCGGGGGCCACCAGACATCGCGCCCGGACCAGATCCAGGTCACCTTGTCGCTCGCCGCCAGGCCGTTGTAGAGCGCGTGTGAAAGGCGCTGCGGCGAGTAGTGATTCTGCTCGGGCACACTCGGGTCCCACATGCCGGGATTGTCGGAACGAAATCCGGGCCAGACCGCGTTGCAGAACTTTAATCGCGAGCGCACCAGGTGGGGCACGGTCGAGAGTTCTTCGCTCATGCGCTTCGCAAGCTGTTTGAAGTTGATGAAGGTGTCATACACCATGACCGGGTAGGTGTTCTCCCCACCGTCGTAGAGCTCCACGTCGGGACCGATCCCCTCCAGCATCCCGTCGATGAACGCGGGCCAAAGCGCGTTGGGAGATGTTTGCAGGACTTCGTGTAGCGAAGCCTGATCCCGCTCCACTTTCGGCATCACCATGGTATAGCCGTAGGCAAGAATGATGACGATATCAGGCGCGGCCTCGGTCAGGGCCTCTGCCCATTCGCGGCCCCGCCGGCGGACTTTTTCGTGATACTCTTCGAACGTGGGCGCCTCACTTCCGATCCGTGCCGCAGTGCGCGCGTAATTCCACACCCCGCCGCCGCCAATTTCGGGATCATATGTGATTCCCACCATGGGTGTCTGGGAAACCACCCAGCCGGCCACGCGCGTGTTCTCGCACAGGATTTCCCATCCTTCGTCGTCAAACCAGCCGGGATTCTGCGGCCCCCGGGTGGCGTACTGCATGATGTTGTAGTCCATTCGCTGAAAGTTCGTTTCATTCAGATCACGAACGGCATCCGAATACTCCTCGCGCGTTTGAGGAATCGAAGTGTGCCAGAAATAGTTGCCGTCATCGCGCGGACCTAATTCGTGCGTTCCTTTGTTGGGAAGTACCGCGACACAGACCCCGTCGAGCCCGAAGCTCTCAATCTCTTCGATATGCTCCTTGAGATAGGCGGTCGTGGGCTTGTCCAGACCAAACATCTTGATGAGCTTCTTTCCCTCGAGGGTAGCCTCGTCACTTTTGCAGGGCGTGATGAGGGCAAGGAGAGCAAGGATTGCGACTGGCGTGATCACTGTGTGCGACATCTGATAATTCTCCGCTACATGGAAGTCCGGCACTGGGTCGAGGAGAATGAATAAACCCGACACGTAAATGCAACATTGTTGTCGCACAGAATGCACCTGCCCTCCCGTAGCACGGGTATGTGACCCGTGTAGCGGAGACTCCGACGGAGCCAAGGCTCGGTTTTTGAACAGAAGGCAACGAAGAGAACGAAGACCCTTTTCAATCCGTGTCAGCACTGCAGTAAAGTACTGCCCGGGTTCTGGGCTTAGGGTTCCGCTACACGGGTCACATACCCGTGCTACGGTTTTACGGGTACGAAACTTCCACTGCGTAGACCGCGGTCTGTGCCGTGAGCGGATTCGGATCGGACATCACCAGCGCCATGTCGGACGCCAATGGCCCGGCCGTGGCGATGGCCGTCCAGGACAAGGGTCCGGTCAGCGGGTCCGTGGTGCGTAGGAGCCGGTACACCCTGCCGGCTTTTCCATCCACCGGGACCTCCGCAGTCTGCCCGGGTCCGACAACAATGAAATCGTCCGCGGAGAAATAATCACTGCCGCTGTTCGGGTCCGTACCCGCAATCTGCTCGTCACCGTCGCCGGAATCATCTCCGTCAACATCCGCAAAATTCGGGTTCGACCCAAAATTGTATTCTGCTCCTTGGTCGAGCCCATCTCCATCAGAATCGTCGTACAAACCGGTCCCGGCCAGGCCGTGTGAAGCAAGCCAGGTGTCGAATGCATCCGGATCTATTTCCACGATCGATGTGAAGGGACGTGGATCGTGCGGAGCCCACCAGAGCCAACCGTCCGAATCGGGCGTGCGGTCTCCCTCGTAGGTGCCCGCCCAGCCGGGCACGGTCGGCGGCGCCACCGCAACATTCGCCCACCGGATGTAGTCGACGTCCATGACGATCGGCGAGAGGCCGGGATGCCCCCATCCGACACCCCAGATGACGGCCGATCCGCGGTCCGCGGGAGAAATCGGCGCCGCAACCGTCGTGTGGACGAGGGCGCCGTTCACGTAGAGCTTCTTGTCATACCCGCTGCCGTTCCATCCGATGGTCATGCGATAAACATTCCAGTCCGTCGTGTCGAATCCGATGAACGCGTTGTTGAAGTCCAGTGACGTGGGCGTGAACCGAAGGCTCCAACCGCCGTCGTCCGTGGTGACCGCGATCTCCGCGAACTGGTTGCCCGGAACATCCGGGATCCGGATGCGAGTTTCCAGCGTGTTGACCAGGTTAATCTGGAAGGGCGTGGAAGGCGTGCGCTGGCTGCTTTGCAGCCAGTGATACCACTCCCCAGTCTGTTTGCCGCGCAACTCAGCGTATCCGTCCGGCCCCTTGTGCGTCGTGAGCAATCGGGTGGAACCATATAGCCCGCCGGCACCCGTGGGACTGTCGACCAGCAGCGTGATGGAATTTGTCCCCGCGCGATCCATCTGATCGGTGATGTCCATGATCCAGGGATCGCCGCCATTTCGTGCAAAGCCGATGACGGATTTTACGGCATTCGTCCCGTCCGCCTGTGCGAGGTACAGGTCGCTCCGGTCGCTCACGCCGGAGATCATCACCTGGTAGCGCCGGTGTTGGGTATGGGGCGGAATCTCAAACGAGGTCCGGTAGGCTCCTATGCCGTCGAATGCAATGCCCTGGTTTTCCCAGTAGTCGTCCGTGTCGATCGGCGTGTAGGTATAGGACTGCGTCAGGATCGGTCCGAATGCATAAAGCTGCGCGCCCCAACCCAATGCCTTCGGATTCAACGAGTCTGCGCGTTGAAACAGCCAGCTTCCGGCAAGATCGCTCGATACAATATACCTTGAGTCCAGCGCTGGTGGCGTGAAAGAGGGCGGAGAGTACCCTGCCTCCGCCGTGTCACCCGGATTCCAACTCAAATCCAACGAGCCGTACGCCCCGAGAATGGACGCGGCATAGGGCTCTCCGAAAACGTACTCCACCACGGCGGGCGGGTTCGGTGTTTTGTTGGTCCACCAGTGCGTCATCCAACTCCACGTCCACACGAACTCGTCGGTGGCCTCCATCGCGTTGTGAAATGCGTGCTTCATGCGCTCGGGTGAAAAGTGATTGTTCTCGAGGTTTACGGGATCCCACCCGGTTCCCCGGTTTTCGAAGTCCGGCCACATCGCGCTCGCGTGTCCGTAGTGATTCGAAAGCAATCCGGGCACCCCGCACAGTTTCTCGGCCGACAGTTGGTCAAAGTTCCGCCACGCATTGTAGCCCGTGTAGGTCATGGAACCGTACGTATGCTCGCCGCTCTCTATCACCTGGCCGGAGGCTCCACATCCTTCCAGCAACCCGTCCACGAATGCGGGAAGCAACCCGAATTCTACCTCGGAAAGAAAACTACCCGGCGCCCCCTTCAACCGGTCCTCCGCGAAGCCGTACGAGAACGCGAGGATCAACTTGAAGTCTGGTTTTACGCTGGTAAACGCCTCCATCAGTTCCCGGCCACGCTGCCGGACCTTTTCCGCGGTTTCCGGAAAAGGATTTTCAAACTCGCGCGGTTTCCCCTTCCAGGTCAGCCAGCCCCCGTTCGGGTCGGGCGGAACCCCGCCGATTTCGTTGTCGAACCACACCGCCTTGAATCCGCCCTGCACGTAGACCTGCGCCATCGCCACCGCATTGGGGATCGCGACATTCGCCCAGTAGCTGTCGTCGAACCAATCCCCGCCGAACGCGCGCGTTCCGCCGGTCCAGAGAATGTTGTTCTGAAAGTGTCCCATGTCGGTGGCAGCGAGATCGCCGAGTGCAATACTGAAGTCGCTGATCGTCACCGCGGGCGCCGTGAACCAACGCGTCGGAAAGCGCTCTTCACGCAGCACGGGATCTCCCGCCCAATCGTTCCGGTTCACATGGACGAAAATACCGCCGAGCGGCGCGGCCTTCATTTCCTCCACGTTTTCCCGCAGCAGCCACGTCGTGACCATGGAAAATCCGTGACCACCGACAATCTTTTTGGGCCATTTCGACATTTGAAATTCCAGGGAAAGTCCGTCGACCCACATGAACCGGTTGCCGGTTCCAACGTTCGAGATGAACAGGACCTTGATGTCCTGGAGGTCCGCCGTGCCCACCTCGTTGACTGTCGCCGTCACGCCCGCGACGGGGAAGGTGTTTCCGTCTACCAGTTGACCGAGAGGAATAACGAACTCCGTCCAATCGAACGGACCCGCCAGCGGAATATCGACTTCAATCCCGTCGAAATTCTGATTCGTCAATAGATCGATTTGGATCTTGCTGGTGCCCGCTTCGGCTTTAATCCACACCCGCAGCGTGTCGTATAGATCCGTGCTCAACGGTGGATCCGGAAACATCATGGCCCCGAAGTCGTCGTCCAGCACGGTTTTCAAAACTTTGACGCTATCCGCCCCGAATACCTTTTCCGTCGAATCCCAGACCACGGAACCAAGATCCTTTGGGGGTACATCGCACGTCTGATGCCAGAAGACTTCGCCGGCGGATTCGGTCCAGCTGTCCCCGTCGGCCGGGATCGTGAGCGTCAAATCGAGTGGAGGCGCTGAAACGTCAAAGTCCTTCAGCGTGTTCTCCGCCAGGATCTGGATGTTGCTCTGGGCAAGAGCGGAGCGAAAAAACCCGACTTCGTCCAGCTTGCCCGCGTAGGGTTCCGCGAAATTGTTGCCGAGCTGCGCGGACGAACTGATCCGGAGGGTGTTGCCGCCCGAGCCTGCGGGATCGTCGAGATCTCCGAATGCGGATATGTCCTCAGTGTCTTCGAGCACGCCGTTGATGTACAGAAGCGCTTCATCGGTATCGCGGTCAATGACTCCGGCAACATGAACCCACGTGGATGCGGCAATGGCGGTTGTGCTCCATAATTCCGTCCCGGTCCCGGCGGTATCCCGCAGCAGAAAGCGCATCTGATTTGTCTGTGCCGTCCCGCCGGCGGAGAACTCCCAGGTCTCGGTTTCACCGGGATCCCGTTTCTCCAGGATCTGCTCCCGATCGGCGCCGCTGTCCCGCCGCATCCAGTACAGAATGGTAAAGCTTGTACCCATTGTGTTGAGGCTTGCGTTGTCCGCAATTTCGAGACGGTCGGATGTGCCGTCGAATTCATAGGAACGGTTCACTCCATACACGGATCCGGTCAGGTTCGGCACGGTGCTGCTGTAGTCGGGAGTACCGGCAGCCTGGACCAGGTCGTTTCCGCCTCCGCCCCGGCTGTCGGTGAGGTCGCTGTCGAACAGCCACCCGCTCTCCAGGGTCCCGGCATGGGCGGTGAAGGCGGGCTGGAGAAAGACGGCGATGAAAACACTACATAGTATACTACGTAGTGTTGCCCGGGATGGAAGCGGGAGGCTGCCGTTCATCCAGTGCACGGAAAGAGTCATCATCTGTAGAGTCTACGACATCTAGTCGACGAACTCAAGATTTACCCCGATTCGCGGAGGTGAAGTGTCTCAATTGAGCTGGAAAAGAGAAAAATGAAACTTCGCTCCGTCGGCAAAGTAGCCGTCCACCTCCGGGGGACGAGTGGCTGAATCGAACATGAAAAGGAGAAGAATGGACCATTGCCCACTTCTTCTTCCTTTCAAGTTCCAACACAGCCTCCCCATCCCCCGGAGGTGGATGGCTACTTTGGTGATCACCCCGTGTTCACCACCCGATCGCGGTCCTCGCCCTCCAGCGGAAGATCGACCCATGCGCCGTTTCGCGCATGCGAAGCATGAAATGCCACGATGGCTTCAAAGGTGTGGAGAGCCTCTTCCGGGGGATGACTGAACGGGGTTCCGTCGTCCAGCCATGCGACAATCTCGCCGACGCAAACGTCCATTCCAGATGGCCGAACCGGCGGCTTTTCCCACGTGTCGGATGTACCGTCCACGTACTCCAATTGAAAATTGATTTTGAACAGCCCCGCCTTCGCGCGGCCCTTGGTGCCATTCACGATCATAAGATACGGTGTCGTCGCATAGTCGGCCGCGTCCACCGTGATCTTTGCCCCGTTTTCGAGCCGCATGATCCCCCACCCCCCCGGATCCTGGAATGCGGGTCCCCGGCAATCGGGTTTTCCTGCGAGGTCCAACGTTCCGGATACGGCATCGATTCGGCTGCTCGTAAGCATCGTGGCGGCATCAAAATTATGTGTGCCCACATTGCCGAGCCTGCCGCCGGCCCACTGAAGATTCACGGACGTAATCTCTCCGAGCCCCCCGGCCGCTATCAGATCGCGCAGCCGCCGGTAGTTGGGATCGAATCGTCGGTTGTGATTAATCGCAAGCAGGGAGCCTGACGTTTCACAAGCATCCAACATGCGCTCTGCGTCGGGCAAACAGGTAGCGATCGGCTTTTCGCAATAGATGGCGCGGATTCCCCTCTCAGCGCATGCCACCGCAATTTCGGCATGCACCGGTGAATACGTCGCGACGCTGACAATATCCAACTCCTCCTTGTCCAGCAGCTCCCGCCAGTCCGCGTACGTGCGCGCGCCGGAGCGTTCGGCAAAGCGTTCGCGGCGGCCAACGTCCCGGGTGCTTCCGGCGACGACGTCGACGTGCGGATTCTCACTCAGTGAGACGAAGTGAGTTCCGTCCAGACTGCTGATCTTTTGCCCCAGTGCGTCCCCGGATATCGGGTCCGCCCCGCCGATGAAACCGAGACCGATGATACCTGCTTTGTACGTCGTCATGGACTCCCTCTTGTCAAAAACGGTTTGTCCCCCTTGACCGTCGTCCGATGCATTACACGCCGGTATTTTTCCCCGTCGAAAGGATGTACGCGGTGCATCGTGGAACGGTTATCCCAGAACACGAGATCCCCCTCCTGCCACTCGTGCCGGTAGGAGAATTGGGGCTGAGTCGCGAACTCAGAAATCTCCTTTACGATCTTCCGCCCTTCTTCGATCTCCATACCTTCGAGGTGGGAAGTGAGCGCCTCGGAGACGTAAATTGCATTGCGACCGCTCACCGGGTGGGTACGAACCGCGGGATGCGGAGTCGGCGCCAATTTCGACTTTTGTTCGTCGGTCAACGGCTTGCGATGGGTTAGAAAGTGCTCGTAGTGATACACGTAGTCGTGCACGCCGCGCTGCTGAAGCAGCCACTGCTTCCGATCCTCGGGCAGCGCTTCATAGGCGGCGAACATGCCGGCGAATTCAGTCTGCCCGCCCTCGGGCGGACACTCGCGACAGAGGAAAAGAGACCCAAGACTCGGCTCGGGATTATAGGAGAGGTCCGAGTGAAAATGCGTCGCCCCGCCGTAGGCTCCGATATGTTTTCCATTCTCGACGACATTGGAGATGACGAAGATCTCGGGGTAATCCGGGAATTGATATTGATCCAGCACATGAATATCGATCTCACCGAACCTTCGACTGAAATCGATATGCTGCGCCGGCGTGATCTCCTGCCCGCGAAAGAGCAGAACGCCGTGCTGAGACAGGGCGCTGTTTATTTGCCGGTACTGTTCGTCGGTTACGGGCTGGGACAGATCGACATCATGGATCTCCACGCCCAGGACCGACGTGAGAGGTGTTGTTTTGATCTTGGGGTTGTCGTTCATCTTTTTCTTCCCCGCAGGTGGGGTGCGACTTCGAGCACAGCATGGACGGGTCGCTACCGTGAGACCTGCGGGTCAGGGCAGTTCCCACCGCACCGTGTGGCAAACCGTTCGGCCTGACGCTGCAGGCTCCACGTTGTAGGGCTCGAGTGCGTGTATGGTTACGAGGGTGCCGTCAGCCAGTTCCCGGGTCGTCGACCAACCGGTGCAGCCGCCGTTGGACCATGCGAGTTGCAGGGGGTGCTCGTGGTCCCAGGTCTTCCCATGGTCATGGCTCACCACCGCCGCAACGCCGAATGGAAGATGATAATTCGTGTACGTGCATAAAAGCCGGCCATCACGAAGCAGCGTAAGTTGTCCCTGCACTTCGCTGTATTCCAAGAACTCGATCGGATTCGACCAGGATCGCCCTTCATCGGAACTCTCCATCAGCACCATGTGCCCCGCCGCATGATCGTTCGGCATGGTTCCGGGGGGATACGGCAACGGTTTCCCCTCGAGTTCATGATTCCACTCGAACCGGCTCGCGGCAAGAATCCGGCCGTCCGGCATCCTTTCAAAGTCGCACTCGATGAAATAGGGAAACGGGTCCTCCCAGGGGATCTCCACGTCGGTGTGACCGCCCCAGGTGCGGCCTCCGTCGGTGGAGTGAATCATCCAGGCCCGGCAATGGGGCGGATTCGTCACATCCGCGAAGCTGGTCTCCGGTGTGCCGACGCAGCGCATAAACGAAATGGTTCCATCCTGGTGAAAAATCGGAGAACGAATGGCGCCGCAAACTTCATGCTCATTCATGCGCTCACTCTCGAACGGAACGGCCCGCCAGGTGCGGCCTTCATCCTCGCTCACGCAAACCCCATCCAGAGACTCGCTGGTGAAGAGCATGACGCCGCTGTCGAGGTAGTGAAGCGATCCCTCTTTTCCGACAAGGGGTGAGTGTTCGTAACGGCGCCAGGTGCGGCCGCCGTCAATCGACTCGTGGAGCTCGACCGGCCAGGTAAGATCGACGCTTCCGGTCGGAAACGGAGAGGCCAACTTTTCCGCCAGCATATTAACGGGCGATGCGAGAAGGCGTCCGTCCGGCAGAAGCGCCAGTCCGGCCTTGTACATACCGCGGGGCCCGATCTGAGAGCGCAAGGCGGGAAGGACGGATTTCTGCACCACGCAGTGAGCGTTTACGCCCGTGTATCCGGTGCAGCCCATGTCCTTATAGTTGTAGTCGTAGGCTTGGTGTTCCCAGGCAAATGGAGTTGGAGTGCTCATGTCGGCGTAACTTTCAGGTTTCAGGTTGCGTTTAAGAGAATTTCAATTTCAAATGTTGAAGGCAAGAGAAACGTCGACGGCGCACGCTGTTCAAACGTCTAACAAGGCTTTCCCGGCGAACGGATCCGGCGCGGCTTTTCCACCCGGCATTCATGGTTCATCGGATCGTACTGCGAATCGGCAGACTTCGTTAAGCCGATAACGAGATCAAGCACCCAATTCAATGCCCACACTTTGTAAAGTGTGGGCATGGGGGCGAGTTGCTCATCCTACCGGGCTCTCGAACTTGCGATGCGAAGGAGAACACCGCCTAGCGGAGATGTCGGCCGAGCCAGTTCCCATTGATCTCCCGCTCGCTTCACAAACCCTCGTGCTCTAAGCTTGTGGAAGTGTCGGTCCAACGCCTGCCGCGAAATTCCCGTCGAGGAGCGGATCTGATGCGGAGTCAGCGAACCTTGAATGGCCAGGGTACGTACAATCAAGACCCTCCGTGGATGCGTAAAGGCGGTAGCATCTCGAAAAATCGACTGCTCCGGCTCATCGAGCGTATCGAAGGTGCGTTTTATCGCCCGAATCAGCGGCGCGGACTCGGGGATGGAAGGATCGGGTGCGACCCGATAGTAGACCCATCGATGGTCGCGCCTGGCACCCAGGAGTCCGCGGGCATTCAAGGTACGGAGTATCTGGCTTGCATGAGATTCCGAGAGTTGCAAGGCCGCGGCAACATCAGACACGGCCTGGTCCGGATTCTTGAGGAGGTGCTGGAAAACGCCCAATCGTTCCAAGTTTGCCAATGCCCGGCAGGTACGCCAAAGGGTCGGCTTGAGCCCGTCCCCGGTCGCATCTCCCCTCGCTTCCATGCCCACACCTTATAAAGTGTGGGCGACGTGGTCAAGAGTGAGGCAGACGGCAGCAACCGCCTTGCTCCCGGCAAGACCAGTGCCCCCCAACTACGGAACCTGTTCAAGGTTTCATCCCCCCCACGCCCACACTTTACAAGGTATGGGCATGGGCGGGGATGGATGTTTGTGCCTGCCGGTGTGACCCATTCAGGCAAGAGACGCAGCTTTTGCCCCTCTCAGTCCGTGCGGCCCCAAATGGATGAGCTTGCAGTTCAGTCTGGACTCACGCAAAGTTGTATCATGCTTAAATCTATTCGACATACTGGAATCGTTGTCAGCGATATGAAAGCGTCGCTTCGCTTCTACCGGGATCTGCTCGGCATGGAAGTGTGGGCCGATTTTACGGACGATAGCGACTACGTCCAGGCCGTCACCGGAGTGGAAGGCGCCGACATCTGGATGATCAAAATGAAAGCAAAGGATGGAAGTTCAATCGAACTGCTTCAGTATCGCTCCCACCCGCAGGAAATTCCGCCACCGCGGCGCTCCTGTGATGTCGGGGTTAATCACATTGCCGTCGAAGTGGAAGATATCGATGCGTTGCACAAGGTTCTGGTGAAGGAGGGCATCGAGTTCAACGCTCCTCCGACTCACTCCGCAGACCGGGGAGCAAAGGTAACCTATTGCCGGGATCCTGAAGGCGTAATCGTGGAACTGGTTCAGCTCACAGAATGACGGATTCTATTCAAACTCGGTATCGACCCACCGAATCTGATATCGCCGCGTTTCATGAGCGCGGATATCTGATCACTCCAAAGATTCTCGACGACGATCAGATTGTGCGCTTGCGAGCAGCCATGGATCGAATGTTCGGAGGAGAGATCGACGGCGACGGGTGGTATTTCGATTCCGATCAACGCCGCGATATTTCCGAAGATCCCGCGCAGATTCTGAAATTCACCAATGGCTGGTGGATCAATGACGAAGTCCGTGCGCTGGTCACCGGTCCGGCCCTCGGAGAAATTGTCGCCGCGCTTCTGAATACCGAGGAGGTTCGGCTATGGCACGACCAGGTGGTAAAAAAGCCCGGATCCCATGGCAGGGAAACCACCACCGGCAATGTGGGCTGGCACCAGGATTACGCCTACTGGACCGCCGCCAGCACGACGAACATGTGCACCGCCTGGGTCGCGCTGCAGGATACCGATCTGTTTAATGGTGGTATGCGCACCCTCGCAGGCTCCCACAAACTCGGCCTGATCGAAGACGCCGATACTTTCTACGATCAGGATCTGGACGGATTGGAAAAGCGATTCAAAGATCGCGTCGGTTTCGCCTGGATCGACGAACCTTGCAACATGAAGGCAGGCCAGGCGAGCATTCACCACGCTCTCTGTTTTCACGGATCAGGTCCAAATCTGTCGGACCAGCCAAGGCTCAGCGTCATCGGCCATTACATGCCCAAGGGCTGCGCTTACAACGCGCACACGACGCGCCACAGAAACATGAAATATTTGGGGCCGCGACCGAAACACGGGCAGCTTTTTGATAACGAATACTTTCCGGTCGTGTGGCCACAGGAAGAGGACCGAGACTGAAACGGGAGTGCCGGATTGTTTGCCGGCGACAGGGAAGAAACAAGCCCCCGGTTCAGCGGAAGCTTCGCCATCCAGATTTGATCTACGAATTACGAGTTCGCGGAAACCCAGTCCGGGCGGGTGGGTAAGCCGACGTTAACCTCGTCACTCCCCCGGACGACGTAGTACTTCCGGGCGAAAGGCTCGCCATTTCGGTAATCCTGGTATTGCTTGTCTCCCAGGGTTCCGCCGGCGGCCATGTACCGAAGTACCAGCACTCTCCGCCACCGGTCGGACTGATTTGGGAAGGAGGTGTGGGGAATCATGGTGTGGTGGATTGCCATTCCTCCCGCGGGGAATCGATATTGAACCGCAGAGGATTCAAAATCATCCGGCAGGCCGGAGGGATCGATCTCCTCATTAAACAATTCGTCTCCGCTTTGACGGATGGGTAACGCATCGTTCTGGTATCCGGGGAGAACGCACATAGCCCCATTGTCGGAATCCATATCGTCGAATCCGATCCAGACTCCGCCGGGAAGCTTGGCATTGACGTTCCAATACGGTGCGTCCTGGTGCCAGGGAATTCCGCGCCCGCTATGCGGCGGCTTGCAGATCAAATGAGACGACCAGAAAAGGATGTCTCCTCCGACCTGTCGTTCAATCATATCGAGCACCTCCGGCCGGGTTGCAAGATCCCAGATCCAGGACTCCTGCTCATGGGCACCGATGATTTCGTCGGTAGCCCGCCCGGTCTGCAGCCGTTCCAGCATCCCATCAATCTCGCCCCGGCACTCCTCCAGCGCGTCGGGTGTCAGAAAATGCTGAAATACGCAGTACCCATCCTCCTCATACTGAGCATGCTCCTCGCTTCCATATCGAAACGAATCATCAATAATCTGACGAGCTTTCATGAAACGACATTCTGAACTGAAAACAACAAAGTGCGCAAAGGAAATCTTCCCTAAGTGAATTTGCATTGTTCCCTCGCTTACCTTCTGATAAGAACCCGTTCCCATGAAAATTACCGATATTCGCTGCCATGTGATGAGCGTTCCCAACCCGGACGGGACGCATGTGAGACGCAACTGGATTTTCGTGGAGATCGATACCGACGAAGGGATCAGCGGAATCGGCGAAGCCACGACCGAATACCACGAGTTGGCGGTCAAGGCGCAGGTCGAAACCGAATTGAAGCCGCGGCTCCTCGGCATGGATCCCACCGACATCGAACGGATCTGGCAGCTCGGATTTCGCGATTTCTGGTGGCGGAAAGGCATCGTCCACACCAGCGCGATGAGCGGGATCGATCAGGCCCTCTGGGACCTCGCCGGCAAGGCGATGGGACAGCCGGTCTTCAAACTGCTCGGCGGCAAGGTCAGGGAGAAGGTGCGCTGTTACATCCGATCGGGGCCCGAATTCTACGGGGTTCCTGTCGAGGATGCGGCCCGGCGCTCGGTAGAGATGGGATTCGACGCTTTCAAGACCGGGGATGATCCCCTCCCCCGTCCATACAACGGGCGAAAGCACGTGGATTCCACCGTGGAAAAGCTTCATCGGCTTCGCGAGATTGTTGGACCGGATGTCGCGCTAATGATCGACTGTGGCGGGAATTTTCATCCGAATGACGCCCACCGCCTGGTGGAAGGTCTGCGACCGGTCAACATGCATTTCGTGGAAGAGACGGTAAACATGGAGACCGTCGAACCGACGCTGCGGCTGAAACGGGATTTCCCCGATGTGCCGATTGCGGTGGGCGAACGGCTCATCACCCGCTGGGATTGCCGCCCGTGGTTCGAACAGCAGGCGATCGATGTCTGCCAGGTCGACACCTGCCATGCCGGCGGCATCAGCGAGATGATCAAGATCGCGCACTTCGCGGAGATCTACAATATCACCATCGCTCCGCACAATCCATACGGCCCGGTGGCCCTGGCGGCCGGTGCCCATATCAGCGCGGCCATTCAGAATTTCAACATCCTCGAGCATTGCCCGATCCAGCCCTGGTTTGACGAGGTGCAAACGCTGAAAGTCCCGGTCGTACAGGGGCATGTAGACGTGAACGAACTTGAGACCCGGCCCGGACTCGGCGTGGAACTGGACATGGAACTCGTCTTGTCGAGATCGCACATCCCATTGACCGGCAGACGCTACGAAAATGCGGATGGATCTACGTTTATGTACTAAGATCTGGTTCAGCGACCTTCCGTTAATGGTACCCACAACCTGGTACGAAACGGGTCGAAACGTTCCGGAAGACACATCGTTCGAGGGTTTCCGCGAAGACATAATCTTCCCCGGCGGCATGCTGCTGGAAGATGACGGGGAAGTGAAAATCTACTACGGCGCAGCGGACACCGTGGAATGCCTGGCGACAGCGCACCTGGACGATTTGCTCGCGATCTGCACCAGGTAGGGGTCAGAGGAGGAGCGAGTGGAGGCATCGGTTAACATATCAACACACCAACTCTTTTCTCCTTTTCTCGCAATCAGCTGACCTTGATACAAATGATTCCGACAACGATCGTGATGATCGCCATCGCTTTGGGAATGGTAAAGCTCTCCTTCAGAAAGATGATTCCGGCCAGGGCGCCTAAGGCGACCGCGAATTCGCGAACGGCGACAATGTGGCCGACACGCCCCATTGTAAAGGCGAAGAGTATCATGAGGTACGTTGCGATTGATCCAACGCCAATGACCATGGCGTAGCCGAAATATTGCCTGCCTATCTGTCCGAGCGTGCCACGGTAGCGCCTTACAACGGAAGGGGTCAGGCAAATTGCTGAGATCAGGAACATGAACCATACGTAAACAACCGGATTCGTGTAACCCACTCCCACCTTATCGACCAATGAATAGGCAACGATTGTAGCTCCGATGGACAAAGCCAATGTTATTGCCTTAACACGATTCGCCTTTCTTTCTGCCGCAACGCTCAACGAAATAATACCCGCGGAAACCAGACAAACCCCGATTGAGCCGAACAGCGCAAACTCTTCCTTAAAGAAAACTGTGGCCAGGATCGCAGTCAAGGCAATTCCTGAACCACGCGCGATCGGATATACGAGAGAGATTTCGCCGTGCTCATACCCAGCCGCCAACAAGCGGAAATACGCAGCATGAATCAAGCCGGTGGCGAATATGCAGATGAGGGCCTGTGCCGGCACTGTAACAGGAAATCCTCTATAGACGAGGATGCCAACAACACCAGGAAGAACAAATGCACATCCCAACCACAAGCCGAGCCATACGGCCACCAGGTTTCCGTCTGCCTTGCGCGCCGCGAAGTTCCACGCAGCGTGAGTAATGGCCGCAATCAGTACCAGCAGGAAAACAGGTGTAGTCATTCAAGAAACATTTAAACTCTTTCTTCGTGGTTGTTTACAAGAAAGAGAATCAATAGCTGAAGCGGATCCACCGGAACCCGGGAATGGGGCAGGTGCTTGGGCCGAAGGCACGTAGCACGGGTATGCGACCCGTGTAGCGGAGCCCAACCGGAGCCCCGAGCTCCAGAATCAAGCAAAAGGCAACCAAGAACACGAAGCCGTGCATCCGCATGCATTCGCGAAATCAGCGGGTCATTGCATCGCAAGGGTTCCGTGCTTGGGGCTCCGCTACACGGGTCGCATACCCGTGCTACGGCGTGATGCTCCACCCGTGCCACGGAACGACACGGACGCCCAGAACCACCGACTCGACAGCTTCGGCTCGATCCGACACGATGTTGCAGTATGGAAGCCTACCGAGAGACGTTCGATGACGGGCCCGGCGGCTGGTACGGGTACGCCGACCTGCCGGGACAGATCAAACATGCGCTGGAGTGGGAGCCGGGGCGGCTGACCTCCCGCAGCCCCTGGTGGATCGATTACAATCATGCTCCGCCCGGGGTCGGTTATTTCCACATGCTGTTCTGTCTCCATACCCGGGGTCCGCTCGAAGACGCGATCATGGATGCGGGCGGACACAACCGGTATATCAGCGGCGGATTTCCTGCCTGTATGAGCGACGCCCGCGTAACCGTCCGTTCCCGCGGGGAACTCTACGCCCAGGGAGCCAAGGTGTCGATGCTGGTGCAGGGGATGGTGGATGGCATCTGCAGCGGCTGGGTGCTGACCGCCGATACTTTCGACATCGGCGAAGACTGGGGCGAACAGACAATAACTCTCGATCCCGATCCGGATCGCTGGACTGCCCTGGGCTCACGCTACAATCGCACGGATACGTACGGGGTTAAACCCCTGGATAAAGTCCTGAAGCTCGATGTCGTGAACATCATGCTGCTTCTTTTCCCCATCGACGTCGTTCCCATGGGCCCCATCGAAGGCGACATGCATCGGCTTCGTCCCGGCCGCGAGTACCCCGTATGGAGGCACAAACTGCCCGAAGGGTACGTCACGCTCGACGAGGTTCGGATGGAGTTTCCGTGAGAAATGTAGAGCAAATGATCAGTAACTGCCCTCGAGATGGAGTGCGCCGGCAGAGCGCGGGAAAGAATGAATAACGCCGCGAACTTGCGCGTTGCAAAGGCGCTGTTTCACGCGTCATGCATCTTGTGCATCCTCATTGATCTAATCAGGACCCGGGCTGCAGAAGTCGTTGTCATCACCCCCGATGCTCCCCCGCCGGTCGTGCTGTTCTCGGAGCAGGAGGAGGAGTACTACGGCGAGAGAGTAAGGGCTCATGAAGACGCGGCGTGGGACCTCTGTGACTATCTCAGCCGCGTGACCGGCAGGGAGATTCGTCCCGGCGCAATGAACCCCGACGCCCCGATGAATGTGCATGTCGGACCCGATGACTTTGCCCTGCAGCATGCCCCGGAGATTCGCGATCTTCACGCGGACGGATTTCTGCTCCGGCACGTCAACGTCGACGGCGCGCACCATCTGATTCTCGGTGGCATCCGTTCCCTTTCTTCCCGCTGGGCAGTGGAAGATTTTCTGGAGAAGTACGCCGGCGTGCGCTGGCTGTTTCCCGGCGACGCGAAGTACGGAGAAATCGTTCCTTCGAAATCGTCGATTTCGATCGCAGAGGGCCTGGACGAAATCCACGAACCGGACTACATCTCCCGCCCGAACTGCATGATGCATTACTACGTGAATGGGGGGAACTATCTGCGAGGGCGGCCGACGGAAAGCTGGGGTTACGGTTCCCATGAATTCCAGTCGATCTTTTCCCGCGATGACTTCGAAGCGCATCCGGAGTGGTTTGGCCTGTTCACCATTCCGGAGCGATGGGCCGAGAGCATCGGCGAAGGCCGGACCGAGGCGGCGGATCGGGTCAGAGAGGCCCTGCTCCGTGGCGAGCGGCGGGGGCGGTGGCACTGGGATTACGGAAACGGGTGGCAGATTTGCACCTCCAATCCGGAGGGGGTCCGTCATGCGGCCGCTTACGCGCGGGACTTTTTTGAGACGCACACCGGCGCGCCGGTTGTTTCCATGGGCCACAACGACATGCACGGCTGGTGCGAATGTGAGCTTTGCGCGACGTTTATCGCGTCCGCCGACCCGCCTTACACGCACTCGGAGCAGTACTGGCACTGGGTCAACCAGGTGGCGAAGGAACTCTCCGTCTCAAATCCCGATCGGAAAATCACTACCATTGCCTATGGCGCGCCGGCATCGCCTCCGCGGTTCGAACTGGAGCCGAACGTGTCCGTCATGCTGACGGTCTACGTCGAAAGCCACCTGGACCTGGCACGGAAGTGGCAGGAGAAGGCTTCCACGGTGGACATCTATTCCTATCCGTGGGGCTCGGAGTTCCTGGGGTTCCGGCATTACCCGCACGCGATGCGCGACTTCCTCAAGTGGGGCCACGATGAGCTCGGTGCAATCAGCCATTCCACCGAAGTCTACGGCAACTGGTCATTCGATGGGCCGAAATACAAATACATGCAAGCCCTGCAGTGGGATGTGAACGCCGACCCCGACCACTTGATGGATGAATATTGCCGGGACTGGTTCGGCGCTGCCGCGACGCCCATGCGCGCATTCTGGGATCGTCACGAAGAGATCTACGAACGCCGCGGTGATCCGCGCCGCATCCTGTTCTACCAGTGGATCGGGTGGCACAAGAGCTACGACGAATTCGATTTCCATACGCTCGACGACGTGCAGGTGCTCGATCGCGCGATCGAGGAAGCGGAGCGCGCGGCCGGCACCGAATCTGACCGCTTCCGCGTAGCCCGCGTGGCGGACGCCTGGAGGTATACCCGCGCGTTCCTGCTGGGAAAGCTGAAATTCGCCGATCGGGAGGACGAAGTGCTGCAAGAGGCGCGGGCGTCCCGTGAACGCGCGCAGGAACTGGCGGAGGAACTGGCGGCGCACCAGTCCCAGCGCAATGCACTGTTCCGGCAGCTTCGAGCATATCCTGGAGTCCGGGAACCCAGACCTCCGCAGGAACTTACGCGCCGTTCGCAGCAACTCGGCGAATTCAATCCGCAGATGACCCGGGATTACTACCTGCTCACGTTCGAATTAGTGACGTTGTTCGCCGACTTGCGCACGATTCTGCACGATCTCTGCGAGCGGATCACGACGCACGCGGGCGGCGAGGCGGAGTCGTTTTGGTCATCGGTACAGCGCGACGACCCGCTCTACGATTCTGCGCAGACACAGCTCGCGATCCTTCGACGGGCGGCGCCGACCAACCTTCTGGTCAACGGGAACTTCGAATCCGGCGGCCTGGACGGCTGGGAGACGACGGGAGAGATCGGCGTGGACACCGAGAGATTTGCCGCCCGGGTTTCCGGTCCCGTGACAATCTCCCAACGCGTTCCGGTTCGGCCGGGAGAACGATACCGGCTCACCGTGCCCGTGACATACGATGAGCCCGGCGCGGCGACACTCAGCACCGATGTCCGGTTCAAGGGCCGGGCGAGGCCGAGGTACGAACCGAACTATCGGAAACTCAGCACCGCGGATCCTGCAGGACAGCGCAACGCCTTGCGAACAGTGTTTACGGTTCCCATGCAGGCGGAAACGGCGAAAATCTCGATTGAATCATCTGGTAGTTCGGCGTGGTTCGATGACGTGACGCTGGAACGGTTGCAGGAGGGACCGGTGATCGAACCCGGCATGATTGCCGATGAGTTTTCCGGCAATCATGTTAACCAGAATGTGTGGCAGGAAGCGGTGGTCGGCCGAAGCGGCGCGTTGCCGATCGTAGCGGACGGCGCCCTGCTGTTTGACAGCGAGCCGGGAGCGACATTGATTTCCCTCGCGAGCTTTGATGAGCTTCTGACCGGCCGGTACCGGCTTCGTTTGCATGTCTCCCGGGGTGACGACCGATTGAGAGACGGCTTCCTGGAATGCGGCGGTACCACGGACACCGTTCCCCTGCAGACGGATGATTCAGGGCTCTACCTGGCCTACGGGTATACCGCGCCCGGGGTGAGACAGGGAGGGTCCGCGGCACCCTGGCCCAACGCGGAGATCCGCACCTATTGGCATCAGGACGGCACATTCGTCGGCGGAGGCAATTTCAATGTGCCGCTGAATCACGCCGACCACGAATTGTGGTACACCATCGACTTCGAGTCCAAAATGGTTTCCATCTTCGCCGGCCACGATGGTTTCGATGACGGAGCGGAGGCAAGACTTGGACGATATGAGCACGGGATGGCGGACATCGCATCCAAGGGAGCGGTGTTCCTCAAGCTTTCCGGCAGCAACGTTCGTGTCCATGAAATCAGCCTGGTACGTAGTGAAAACTAACACCTGCCCGCATTCCCCAGGATCGTAGCACACACGGGTATGTGACCCGTGTAGCGGAGCCCCAGGCACAGAGCCTGCGCAATGTAATCAACCGCTGATTTCGAGGATGTACGCGGATGAATCGGCTTCGTTCTCTTCGCTTCCTTCTGTTCAGATGCGGTGCCGGGGTTCTGGTTGAGTCTCCGCTACACGGGTCGCATACCCGTGCTACCGCGCGTAGTTCCGGCCCGGGTCGGTGTTCATCCAAATGTGGGCTCCTTACGGGTTGCCGCCGAGTTCTACCACATTTTAGATTGCGAATTGGATGGCGACTACGATACCAAAACCAACAACCGAACACCGAAAACCACGGCCGACGGCCGCACAGAAGAGGGAAACAGGCAATGCCCGGCGAATACCGCTACAAGGTCCTTTTCATCGACGACGCCTACCTCCTGGAGGTTCACAACCTCCGGCGCAAGGTCAACCCGGCCGTCAAGCATCCTGAGCCGGTCCTCAAGCTGGACGCGCCCTGGGACCAGAATCCATCGGATGCGTTCAGCTATATCAACGTGCTCTACGACGAGGAGGAGCAGCTCTTCAAGGCCTGGTACTCGGTGATGGGGATCACCGCCGGTACGTACTGGGAGCAAGGGCGCAAGACGGCTTATGCGACCTCGGCGGACGGCATTCATTGGGAAAAACCCATCATGAACAGGGTGGAAATCAACGGATCCGCCGCGAACAACTACATCCTGCCCCGGATGCTCTCGCTAAACTTCAACATCCTGCTCGATCCCAGCGACTCCGGAAGCCGCCGGTACAAGATGACCTTCACGGTGGAGAGCCGGGAATCGAGGTGGGCGCGTGAACATTGCCCGATCTGCCTCGCGTATTCCTCCGATGGGATTCACTGGGACAAGCCGGTGCATGTGAACCCGATCCTGCGCGGGGTCTCCGACGACATCTGGGGATTCCTCTACGATCCGGATCGCCGCACCTACCAGCTATACACCCGCCGCGTCCCGAACGTGCCGCGCGATATCTCCCTGTATGAAAGTTATGACCTGGTCAACTGGGAAGACCGGGGGCGCGTGCTGGTCGCCCCCGACGAATATGATCCGCCGGAGATGTACAACCTTCACGATCTCGCCTCGCCGTTCTTCTACGAAGACGTGTGCCTGGGCATGGTCGGGACCATGTACTTCGTGCCGGATGCGGAATCGTACACCGTCTTCAACAAGCATCCCGCGGACGGTCAGCACCGGGACTGCGGGCTCAAGAACACGCAGCTCGCATTCAGCCGGGACGGCGTGACGTGGTCCCGGCCCCGCGACCGTTCACCGGTGATCCCCAACGGCCCGGCCGGTGCGCTGGACGCCGGCTCGATTTTCCCCGCCCGCAGCAGCCCCATCGTGCGCGACGGTGAGACCTGGATCTATTACGGGGCTTCAACCAATCGCCACTCATTCTGGTCCCAGGAGGAAGTCATGGCCGAACACGGCAATGACGCTCGGAAAGCGCACTGCTGCATGCTGGCGAAAATGCCGGAAGATCACTGGGTCTCGCTGGATGCCGGCAATGCCGAGGGGTGGTTCCTCGCCCGGCCGTACGGTACGCCGGCGCGGTTGCTGGTCAATGCGGACGCGGAAGGCGGCAGCATCGAGGCCGAGTTCGTCACCCCCTATGGGGAGCCGGTGGAAGGCTTTACCCGCGCCGATTGCATCGGCATCTCCGGGAACGGGAAGGACCAGGAGATCCGGTGGAAGAGCGGGACCAATCCGCGCGATCTCAACGAAACGTATCGCGGGGGTCTCTGCCTGAAGTTCTATCTCAGGAACGCCAAGCTCTATTCCTACAGTCTCATGGAACCGGATCCCGATGGGACCATCCAGCGCTACTGGGACAATGCGCGGTGGAACGAAGCGATCCTGCACCGTTCCGGGAATTGGGACCGCAAAAGCAATGAGCCGGCCCCCGGCGTCCCCCAGGCGCCGGGCACCCAGCTTTCGTCCGGTCTGCGCTTCGGCCCGAATCCGCGGGCGGACGCGAAGTGGACGTGAGAGATGGGAAATTGCTTTTCGGGCAGTTGGAGTCAGATAAGATTCGGGACAGACTCTCTTCTGAGAAACTCGAATCTTTAGAAATGACCCCCAGCTCTTTCCGCTTCCTGGAGGGCGAAGCTTCAGCTGAGCCGGGGGCGATATTCTTCAACTCGGTTGTGATGAACTCCGTGCTCCCCTACCGCCTGGGTCAGCATCAAACCAACCGAACGGCTCAGCTGAAGCTTCGCCCTCCAGTAAGCCGGCGATGGAAGTCCAGGAACAGACGGGTTCAGAGCATTGCTCCTGGATTGTCCTGTTCATGTTCGTTCCGGGCGCACGGCTCAGAGGAAGCTTCGCCCTCCATCCATCCAGTCTACTTTGATCTATGGCTAACTCCCGGCGAAGTGGAGTGTTTTTAGATGTAGCCTTCGATAGGATTCGTCCCCTTCGGTGATCTGAATCCACTGTCCGGCATCTACGTTCTCAAAACGCTGTGCGCGTCCGGTGGTGGGCCAAAAGATTTCGAGCACATCCACCTTTTCTGCCTGACCCAATCCAATGGTTTGTCGCAGCGGATTGGCACCAAAGCTGCCGCCACTCGTCACGTGACGAAAGACGGATCGGGCTTTCCCCTTGTCCGTGAATCGAGCATGAATCCTTGCGCCGATGGCCGATCGGTTCGACTCGACACCGACGAGCTTGACGACCAGCCATTGATTCTCAAACCCCGGATTCTCGAACAAGGCGTCTCCGTAGGCGTCCCCCGGGAATGCACCCCCCATTTGTTCGAATACATCCAGGTCGCCGTCGTTATCCAGATCGGCAAAGGCAATGCCGTGTCCTTTTTGCAGGTGGCCGAAACCTCCGGCCATGGTCACGTTCTCGAAGGCCATGCCGTCCTGGTTGAGGAACATCATGTTGGGCACCAGCACTTCGTAATTGATGTCCCCGGTACCCAGGTAAAAATCGAGATAGCCATCGTTGTTTAAGTCACCGTAGTTCGCCCCCATGGGTTGCATGGGGATATTCAGGTGCTGCTCGGCGGCGACATCCTTGAACCCGCCTTGACCGTCACCGCGGTAGAGTGCGGGTGACTCGAAACGGGTTTGTAAGCCCGAATGGACCGCGGCAAACTGGGCCAGGCTAGAGGAGTAGCTTGCCGCAAAGAGATCCAGGTTCCCATCGTTGTCGAAATCCCAGAACCAGGTCGGGAAGCCGCTGATCGGCCGGGTGACGCCGGCCGCCCGTGCCACGTCGGTGAACGTGCCATCGCCGTTGTTGCGATAAAGTCGGTTTTCCGCGTCGAGCACCGACACGTAGAGGTCGGGTCGTCGATCGTTGTCGTAGTCACCCCACGTGACTCCCTTGACGAACAGGGGGTGATCCACCCCCGCCCCGGTTGCCACATCCGTGAACGTTCCATCGCCGTTGTTGCGAAACAACTGGCTCGGTACGGTTGGCCCTTCCGATTGCGCATCCGGGCTGAATCGATCCGTTTTTTCACCGACATAACGACCGAGACTCCCGCCTGATTCGTTGCCGATAAACAGGTCAAGATCACCGTCGTTGTCGTAGTCGGCCCACGCGGCGGCCTGGGTCGGGTAATGCGCGTCGCCAAGACCGGCATCAAAGGTGACGTCTGTAAAGGTGCCGTCACCGTTGTTGCGGACCAGGGAGTTCGGCTGGCGCCCCTTATCGAACATCCAGGCGCCACGAAGCACCAGGACATCCAGCCAGCCGTCATTGTTGTAGTCCGCGGAGACGATATTGAGCCCGCCATAAAGGCCTGACAAACCTGCCTGCTTCGTTCGATCGGAAAACGTGCCGTCGCCGTTGTTTCGAAACGTCCGAAGCTGGCCCTCGGTGTCCCAGGTCGAACTGACGATGTCGAGATAGTCGTCGTTGTCGAAATCGTCGACAATCGCACTACCGCACAAGGAAAATGTATTGAGCCCCAGGGACGGGGCGATGTTTTTGAAACGAGGAAATGCGATCGCCGACTCGAAGACCGATGGATCAATCAGGAATTCAGCCGGGACACGGTCCGGATATTCGCCGATGGTCATGTACGCGATGTTGATCAGCCATTTAGCCACAAGGTACAGGGTAGTGTCGCTTTTCTCTTTGACCCCGTGTTTCAACACCTCGGAGAAGTAGCGAATCGCCTCGTTCGAGCCTTCTGTCTTTGTGTGAAGCCCACCCGCCGCGATGGGCACGATACAGCTTTCGGGGGTATGTCGTAGGCAGCAGTTCTGTGTTTCACCCAGGCGGAGATGCGCCACACCGAGGTGGAACCGCATTTGGTTTCCGGTGTGCATCGCCTTGGGAGCATCGGGGAGAAGCTCATAGGCTTGCAGCTGGTACTCGATGGACGCTTCCGTATTGCCCAGGCGGAGCTCGGCGACACCGAGTCGCACCAACAGCTTCCAACGCAAATGCGCCGGGGTGTCGCCTGGAAGGGCAACCAACTGTTCTCGCAGTTCCCGGGCAAGGTCGGTGCGGAAATAGGGGTGCTGGGAACTCCTGCTCTGCGCGATCTGATGGAGCAGTGCAACCATCTTCCGGTGACCGGCTTCGCCCTCGCGCGGCTCTATTACCGCAGGCGACTCGGCAGCCGCCGGCACCACACCGGCAGCAGAAACAAAGACGACGACAAGCAGGATCCGGATAATGGACATAAGAGCAACATAGCACTGAAGCCGGTTGGGGTCGCGTCCAAATTCTTAGAACCCCTAGCTCTTCCTCGTAAGTCGTGCCGGCGATCTGGAGGGCGAAGCTTCAGCTGAGCCGGGGGCAATATTCATCAACTCGGTTGTGATGAACTCCGTGCTCCCCTTCTGCATTGGACAGCATCGAACCAACCGACCGGCTCAGCTGAAGCTTCGCCCTCCAGATCATTCGACTGCAATCGATTGCAATCGACAATGCTCCGAAGTCAGTGGATCTTTCGAGACGATGACATGAAAACATTTCTTTTCAGCACACTGGTTACCTCCGTCCTCTTCGCCATTGCCGCCACGTCGAATTCGATCGGTGGGGAGACCGTTCAGCTCACCATCGACGGCAGCCCCAACGCAACCATCGTGCTGGCAGAGAAACCGCGTGCCCCGGCGCAGGTCGCGGCGTACGAGCTGCACCACTACCTGAAAAAGATCTCCGGCGCAGAGATCCCCATCGTGCGGGAACCCGCCGTAATGGAGGGAAACCGGATCCTGGTAGGGGAGAGCGAGGCGACACGGAAGTTGGGCTTCAAGCAGGAAGACTTCGGAAAACAGGAGTACTTCGTCAAAACCCTTCCCGGCACCCTCCTTCTGATGGGCCATGATTCCGACATTCGTTCCGAGGTCGATTACGACAACTACATGAGCATCTACGAGGCGCTCGGAGATCAGATCGCCTCCTGCTACGCGGTGCACGATTTCCTCGAAAGATCATTGGGCGTACGCTGGTATTATCCCAATGAGGAAATCGGTGAAATCATCCCCGATCTGCCCACCGTGACGGTGGAGGAGTTGGACCTTCGCCGCACCCCGGACGCGGCCATCCGGCAGAACTATCCTCTTTTTACCAACACCGAAAAGCTGACCTTCACCGATTGGGACCAGCCGGAAAAATTCCAGACGACGTGGGTGAACAGCCGGACCAGCCTTTTATACTGGGTTCGGCTGAAGTACTGGGGCGGGATGAGATACAACGCGAACCATTCCTTCCATGGGTACGATCATGCGTTTGGTGAATCGCACCCCGAATGGTTCAGCACCAAGAGCTATGAACGGATGAGGCAGTTGCGCTTCCAATACTCGGTCCAACCCTGCCTGACCTCGCCCGGCTTTCTCGAGCAGGTGGTGCAGGCCGCTCGCGACTACTTCGACGGCAAGCCGGAGCCCTTCCCCTCCGCCTACCATGCGGCCGCGGGCAATGTCTACCCGGTGGTGCCCAACGACAACCAGAACATGTGCGGATGCGCGACCTGCGCGCCCCTCTATCGCAATGACATCGGACGGGGCGGCGATGCCAGCCACTACGTCTGGGATTTCGTGAATCAGGTTGCCCGGGAAGTGCGCCGGACCCATCCGGAAGCCATGGTCTCGAGCCTGGCCTATTTCAATTACACCTTACCGCCCACGGGGATGGTCTTTGAACCCAATGTCTCCGTTACCTTCTGCAAGTTCTACCAGAAGTATCACGACCGCGCCTACCGGGAGCGGGACTATCAGCGAATCAACGAATACGTGGAAAAGAACAAGGCCCGGTTCTTCACCACCTACGAGTACCCGATCAAGCCGTTCATGGACGAGTGGCCGTTCCCCTGCCTGGTGCCGCGGGTTCATGCCGAAGATGTCCGGCGCCTCCGGAAGATCGGCGGGTACAAGGGCGGGGTCCTGGATCGAACCTGCAGTGCGACCTATTCCGGCAACACACGTGTAGGCATCGCCTACTCCAATCCGGTGATCGATTTCATGAACGTTTATTGGCGGGTGAAACTTTTCGACGAGTATGACTTCGATGTCGAAAAGGGGTTGGCCGAATACTACGGGTTGTTCTTCGGTCCGGGGGCGGAAGGGATGAACCGATTCTACACCGCCCTCGAAGACCGCTGGATGAACCTGGGCGGGGGGGAGACCGCACGGGCATGGTGGGGCAAGCTGGGAACTTCCGATTTTCTGGAGGAGGTGGCCGGGTATATCGAACAAGCCCGGCAGGCTACTGAAGAGGAATCGATCTATCGGAGGCGGGTGGATCTGATCGATGCCGGGATCATGCAACACCTGGTCAAGGGCCGCGCCCGGTACGAGGATTCAGCGCTATCCGAGTTCGCCCCCATTGGTACCGCGGCGGTAGCGCATACCGAGATTCCGCCCGGTGCCGATTGGGCGGATGACGCCACATGGGCCAACGCGCTACCCAACCAGATTACCAGGACCCACAAGAACGAACCGGCCCCCCAGAAGACCACGTTCAAACTGGCGCACGACGGCACACATCTCTACATCCACGCCCGATGCCTCGAGCCGAAGGTCGATCAGATCCTGGCCGCTACCACCGGCGACGACATCGGAGGATTCAGCGACGACTCCATCGAACTCTTCGTGGACCCCGCCGGCAGGGGCGAAGATTACTACCAGTTCTGCATCAACAGCCTGGGCACAGTCTACGATGCACGGGAAGATCCAACCGCCATTGCAGCAAGCTCGACCATCACCTGGGACTCGGATGTCGAAGTGAAAACAGCAGAAGGGGACGACTACTGGGAATTGCGGGCGGCTCTTCCCTTCGCGGCGTGGAAACAGGCCCCCGCGCCCGGCACCACCTGGCGGTTCAATCTCTGCCGCAACCGGTATGCCGAAGAAGACGCCCCACCCTATTCGGGCTGGTCCTCCACGCTGGGGGGATTCAGGAATCCCGAACGGTTCGGAATCATCACATTCAACCGCGCGAAGGACGAGGGACGGCTACTATGGAATTGCGACTTTGAAGGTCCGGCATTTGCGGTCGAGTCGGGCGAAAGCAGGCTGATCGGACTGGATGGATGGTATGAGAACACGGTCTATGCCAACCGGGGGTGGGACAAATCGTGGAAGGTCGTGCAACGTGACGGCAATCGGTTCGCAGTCTGCGATGTCAGCCAAACCTGTCCCAGCGATATCGTGCCTTTTCACGCGGTGCAGGTACTCCCGGGAACCTTTTCGGTGCAGGTGGACTATCGCCGCCACGGCCTGGCGGGTAATCAGCCCACCCTCTTCGTCGCCGACGCAAACGGAAAGTACCTGGGGTCGATGATCGCCTGGCCGGCGCGGGGCGACCTGGCGGCGCTGTCGCAATCCGACGAGGACGGCGGCAGGCAGGTGTACGGCAACGAGCATCATGGCCTGGAAGATTTCGCCGGCGCGGGCAAATGGTTCGGGATGAAGCTGGTTGTTGACACAGAAAAAGGGAAAGTGACTGGTTATATCCGCTCCGGTCAGGAAGAGTGGGTTCAACTCAATGACAATCCCCTGCCCTATTACGATCACGATGCGAATGACGACGAGATCTTCCTGGGCTTCGGCAGTTACCGGCTCACGGACGCCGCGAGCAATGTGCTGGAGATGGATAATGTTCGGGTACGGCAGGTGGAGCCATAAAATTCGTAGCACGGGTATATGACCCGTGTAGCGAAGCCCAACCGGAACCTCAGGAACGAGGCAAGGACACGCAGCCCCAATCTCTCTTTCCTGTTGCCGCACAGGGAAGCTGCCCGAAGCGCGGTGCTTAGCCGGATCGATTCACCGTGAAACGAAGAATGGAACCACGAAATACACGAAACACACGAAAAGAATGGCCTAAGTTGATAAGATAAATCAGCGATGGATCGTTCACCAATTGGTGAGGTATGTCGTAGATTCAAAACCGCATCAAACTTTCGTGTGTTTCGTGTATTTCGTGGTTTAATCCACCGGGGTACTGCATCGTTGCGGCTTAGAGCTCTGGTTGAGTCTCCGCTACACGGGTCGCATACCCGTGCTACGCTTGAAGCTCCGGCCCGGATTCCGTGTTCATCCAAGAGCTGCGCAGGGCGCCGCAACTCCATATGACCTACGGATCCAGGTCGGTGTAGAGTCGTATTAACCGGGTGTAAGGATTTTCCCCGCCGGACTCCCAATACCACCAGTAGTAATACCCGGTTTCGTCTTCGTACCAGGTGATGTGACCGTCGTAGTACCCTACGTTCAAACCGGTCTTGTGGCGTTGCCTCGTCATGTTGACGGCGTCGGAAATGGCCACCTTGTCCGCGTGGAAGTGAAACTCACCGGTGCCCTGCCCCCGCCTCTGGGCATCACCCGGATCGTTGTAAGTTTTCATATTATCCGCCGCCCAGAGATTGCGGATCATGTACTCGCTTTCCAGGACGTAGTTTTTGCCGGTGGACCCAGGGTTCTTGTCGGTGACGGGCTGACCGTTCGGCCAGCTCGCAGCCAGGATGGTCTTGTGGTAGTCGCCCGACGGGCACATGAACTTCATGTGCTCGGTGATATACTCTCCCGAATAGAGCATGCCCAATCCGCCCCAGCCATCGAGATCGAAATTGCGCATCCAGTTGTCGCCCGGCACTTCCACCAAATTTCTACCGCCATTGTAGTTCGTTTCGCGATATAGATGATTCCGAACCACGTGCGGCGTCTCGCCATCATGATCCGCCACATAGACGACCAATGCGTTCAGCATGGACCGGATGTTGGCCGCGCACCCGGCACGGAACGCTTTTTCTTTCGCGTCCCGCAGGGCCGGCATCAACAACGCCGCAAGTATCGCGATGATCGCGATCACCACCAGCAGTTCAATCAGCGTAAACGCACGCCGCCGCGAAGCGAAGGACTCAATCTTTCTCTTTACCTGGTGCATTCTGCAGAGGGGGACACTTCCCGGGCGGATCTCCCGAATCTATGGAAACTATTGTAAACTATTCTCCAGGACAAACAAGCTGAAGAAGGTGCCTGCAAGCGCTTCCAGGGAACTCGCACGCAGTCAGGGGCAGCCGATTCTACGGAATCTCCGTTTTCTTCGCGACTTTCTGTTCAGAATCCGTTGACCAATCACTTTTGCGAATGATTCCTACGCGGAAGTAGGTGACGCGAACTGTTGGGCACTTCGATTATCACCCAAATTCTCCAATTCACCAAATAGAGCATTGATCTGAAGCCTGTGATTGATCACAGTTCCGATTGGAGCAATTGGGCAACCCTTGGATCTCGTAGTGGAGAAAGTGGAGCAACAGACCATGATCATGAACTCTCTGAAACCCTATGTCGCAATCGCCGCCGTTCTGGTCCATTTCCCCGTCTTCGCTCAGGTCAATTTCGTCGAGGATTTCCTCGGTAACGAGATCAACAGCAACGACTGGGCCACCGGCGACAATGGGTGGATGGTGGATGAGGCGTCCAGCAACCATGCCACGGTCGATACCTTGTTTGACGGCAATGGCCGGGTCTTCGCTCGCGCCGATCTCGACGGGGGCGCATCAGTGAACATCTCCCAGGATTTTTCGGCCACAAAGATTACCAATCGAGTCACGGTGACCTGGGATTATCTGGACGGCACCGGCGGCTCGCTCAACCGGTTTTTCGCCGCCGATACCAACGGCACGCGCGCTCTTCAAGTGTGGTTCGATACCGAATGGGATAACTTACCCGGGGGTACCCGAAACCTCCGGTTGGAAGCTGCCGCCCTCGGGGGGATCTTCCTGACGCCCGAATATGGTATCAAAGCCAGGTTTGGCGATTACGCCACCATTACGATCACGTTTGACCCCGCCACAGACCAAATTACCCTTTGGGCATCAAGCACCAATGGCAAAACCGCCGGGCCGTTCACGATGCCCTTCTATCACGACGGCGTCGGCTTCACGGATCTTGACGACGTCAGCGTATTCCGATGGGAAACCCAGGCGGTGGCTTCCCCCGGCACGGACTGGAACCTGACCACGGTCACCATCAAGGAACATCCGCCGATCGCCATTACGCAGGCGGCCATCGATGACACTGTGGGGGTTCAATTCAACTCCGAAGCCGGGGTGGTTTACGGCCTCGAATGCACCACCAACACCGTCGATCTTACGGGCTGGGAGACCGCGGGCGCTTACATCGTCGGCGATGGAACGGCGATGACCCTCTTCGATCCCGCCGGAAACGACACGAACAAGGCCTACCGGGTCATCGATATTCCGATTCCCTAACAGACTTTAACTGAGATTCTATCTCAAGAAGATGAAGGCGCTTTTTAAATGTGTAGCAATGTTCTTCGGTGACCTGGTGGAGCAATTCCTATCGGAGACAATGCGTATGTGAAGATGGAGCAGGTTCTATTGTGTGTGAGTGTGGTGCGTTCTCACTGCATTGCATTGGAGCACAATCTTCCTGAAGCAGTGGGGACTTGAATCTCTTAACATAGTTAGTTGGAGCAATATGTTATGAAACAAATAATTATTCTAATAACGATCGTGGGGCTTTGTACCTCGATGGCGTCGGCAGCATGGATGCACACCGAAGATTTCACCGATCCAGCCTGGTACGCCAGCGGCTCGGGCCAATGGGGTGGAACCTACATGAACACCCCGACTCCGGCTCCGGGCTGGAGCCTTTCGGTGGGTCCGACATCCGGATTTGGATTGGTTTATCCCGAACCTCGGGGTGAGGCCTCGGCAGAACTTCATGCTGTCACAGGCGGGTATAACGACGCTGCCTACCTGGCGTACAACAGCATTCCCTTGGCTGATCAGGGAAGCGTGACGTTCTCCTGGGTAGACGGTTACAGCGGCTCGGCGATGAATTTGCGGTTGATGGACGGGACCGGAACCTCGGCCGTGCGTTTCTGGATCAGCACCCAATTCGGTGCGCGTGAGGTTCAGATCGAGGCCGACAACGACCCGGAATATACCAAACTTATTGAATTCACCGATGGCGTGACGGCAAAGACCGGCGATCGTCTTTTCACGACGGTTTCCTGGGACAATGTCCTCAACACCGTTTCGGTCAGTTCCTACAATGCGGTCAGCGGCGCCACTTCGCCGCTACGAACCGGACCCCTGACCGACGGCAATATCGACATCACCGCGGTTCAGTGGTTCATTACGGGCCACGGCAGCGGTGGCGGCTCGGAACTTGTATTCGGGGCTGAGGGGATCACCTTCACGGCGGTTCCCGAGCCTGCAACCATGCTGCTTCTGGCAGTCGGCGGCGTGTTGATCAGCTGTCTTCGCTCTCGTCGCGCTCGCTGAATGCGGCGATAACAATACAAAACCCAAACCGCTCCGGCTCATGGCACCGGTGCGGAGGTTTGGCAGCGCGCCGCGTTTCGCCGGTGAAGTGTTGGCTTCTTACCCTGACGAAGGAAAAGCAGCCGTGATTACTTTTCCGGCCGTGGATGAATCAACGATTCGTTCAGAGCAATCAGGCTCGAACTGCGCTCTCCGCCAATCGTCCGCTCCCAGATGTCACGCCGATAAGGCCGCCCGGGGAACCCGCGACCATCGAGTTCTACTGCGGACTCCATGGTGAAGAACAGGACCGTGAAGAACTCGGCGCTGGTCCCGAATGGACCATAGGCGATCACCGGCGCTTCGGTGATCGTCCACCGCGCTTCGATGCGGTGCTCCGCCCACTCGATGGTCCAGAACGGCGCATCATGCGTCGATCCATGCCGCTGAAAACTCCCTGGTTCGATGGGCACGTCCGGCGTCTGGACGCTGCTCTGCGAGAAGAAACGGTCCGCCACCCATTTCCCGAGTTCCGGATTGTCGGTGCACACGGTGCGGATTCCCGCGCTCGGGATCACCAGTTGCAGGGCATTGCCTTCGCCGGCTTCGCTGTACCGGGTGTGGTAGAGACTGAACCAGGCCGCCGGCTGATCGCTGCCGTCATCGTTGAGAGCATTGATCCAGTGTTCGCCGCACCATATGAGGGTGCCATCATTCAAGGTTGGTTTCGGCATTGTTTACCTCTCATTTCCGCTTCGGACTGTCGTGGTGGCCACCTGGAGGGCGAAGCTTCAGCTGAGCCAGTGGCGATATTCATCAACTCGGTTGAGATTAACTCCGTGCTCCCCTACTGTCTTGGTCAGCATCAAACCAACCGATCGGCTCAGCTGAAGCTTCGCCCTCCAGTGAGCCGGCGACAGGGAAGTCCAGGAAGAGACGGGTTTTGAGCGTTTCTCCGGGATTGTCCTTTTCATGTTCGTGCCGGGCGCGCGGCTCAGCTGAAGCTTCGCCCTCCATCCATCCGGCTGATTCTGAATTATGTTGAATTCCGACATGCTACTCCTCGGTGTTCTAGAACCCAATCTGTACCTGCAAAATATCCCACGCGCGAAAACTCAACTTCACCTTGCCGTCTTCTACCTTTAAAACGCCCTTGGGGTCGCCGTTGAGCCAGGTTCGCCTGGCCTCTCTCACCGGTTGCCACGCCCGCAGCGTTGTCCGTATGCGGTTCGACGTCGTATTCGCCATTCGGAGAAGCAGGCAGTCGCCTTCCTTCCGGCACGAGAGCAACTCAATGTCCGGACTGCCGAACTCGAAAAAGGATCCGGATTGAAGATCCGCCTGCGCGGGAATTGCCTCGCGCGGCTGTCGCCACATTCTTGCCTGCATCAGCGGATTCTCCGCCGCCGGTCCGACCGCATAGCGGAACCGGCGGGCGGATTCGTTCTCCATGATGAGGATGTTCGACAACGAACCTCCCTCCCGCACATAGAATTGGTTGCCTTCGTTGAGAAAGGCGACTTGGGCCGCCTCGGACCGGGCGACGAGTACGTTGGTGCTGCTGAGCGTCCGGTGCGGGACTTCCTCCAGCACGTTGAAATGGCAGGCATGCACGACGAATGCCGGGTCCGCCGCCTCGAACCGCACCCCCAGGTGGTTCTCCCACTGGTTGTCCTCTACGTCCGGCGCGTCGTGCACCGTCGTGTCGAAATGTAGAACATCTCCGCCGCTTTCCAGAGAAGCCCGTGTCGTGAGACGGCACACGACCTGCCCGTCCCGACTGAATTCGATGTCAAATTCAATGGCGCCCCGTAACGGGCCGGATGCCTGGACCCGGTGGTTGGTACACCGCTGGGAAGAGGAATCGGGCGAATAGAATGCGTGGCTGTTTTCACACAAGAGTGATTGACCGTCGGCCCTTCGAACCAGCGCCTTCAGGCATCCGGTGGCTGAATCGAACTCGGCGCGAAGGAACTGGTTTTCCAGGAAGTCCTGCCCAACGGTCACGGGATCGGTGGACGGTTGGGCATCCTTCGTAGATTCAGACACGATCGTGAGACCGTGAGCACAGAGATTGACGAGTGCGTGACGATCGGGGCCGTCGTCCTGTCCGGGTGCGGCGGTCTCGCCGGATGCATAGTTCCTTCCCGCCCCTCCGGGAAGGCGGACGAGGCAGGTGCGAGCCGGTGCGAAATTGTAGAGAGCAAGGCAGGATGGAGAAGAGGACTCACCTTCGGACAGCGAGTTTCTGACAATCTCCTCCGCCTTTTCGACCGCCCGATCCAGCCACATGGTGGTGACTTCGACCACCGGCCGCTGGTCCACCGGACCCAGGTATTCGGTAACGTTCATATCCGCCCGGCCCGAATCGCGGCTCCGAGGGTTATCGCCGGCACCCAGGAATCCGCCCGACGCGTAGTAGGGAACGATGTAGGTGCCGTGGCCCTGGTAGTGGGTCAGGGCTTCCCAATTGTCATCGTGAACATCGCGGGACGCCTCTCTCCCCTCGTTCTCCGCGGCTACCGCATCGATCGTCTCCGCCACGGCAAACAGGTCGGTGCAGGCCAGCGAATTCATGCAGTTGGTGTTGTAGTTTCCGGTGTAGTGTTTGTAGACCGGCCACTTTTCCAGGTTGATGAATCCACAATCGACATTGAATTCGCGCATCAGTAAGCGGGTTTGGGGCGCGGCGGTCTTGCGCGTCTTCTTGAAGTAGCCCTGCAGCGTCTCGAACCGCCCGAACACGGGCGCGTAGTGGCAGACGCGGGCGAGTTCTTCGCGCATGGGACGGTGAAACGTGATGTCGCCGAGGCAGGTGAAGACCGCGAAGTCGAGCCCGTCCTGCTGGTGCATCCACAGTTTCATATGCATGTTGTTATAGGTGAATTGATTCAGCTGTTCGGACTTGTGCGGATGGGAAGGCAGCGAGCGAAGCCGGTCGCCGTTAGGCGCCTCCCATTCGATCTGTTCGTCGGTCAGCGTAGGCGCGTCACCCATGTTCTGCACCCGCACCACCGCGTTGCGATATCCTTCCTGCTTCAGGACCGAACCGATCTGCGGGCAGAATCCGAATTCCTGGGACGCGTAGGTCCACGGCGCGCAGCCGAACACCTCCTGCCAGACTTCGCGTCCGGTGTCGAATTGGCGGATCTGGCTCTCCAGGCTGTGCAAGGGCGGATAGGGCTGATTGCAGGAACCATTGACGAACTCGACGCGCCCGCGCTTCTGCGCGGTTTTCAGTTCTTCAAACAAATCGGGAAACCGAAGCGCCAATTCCCGGACGGTGGTTGCGCCAAGGTCCACGTTAAAGCGGTAGGAGCGCTTGGCCGTCCATTGCATGTAGGTGCGCAGCATCTCGGCCGGATGTTCCGGCCAATCGATTTCGAAGTAGCCGATATCGGGAAACAGTTCTCCGCCGTGCAGAGTGTCGGTGAATATCGCCTCTACGGGCTGGTACGTTCGGTTGATTTTCTCGAGAGCTGCAAAGGCCGACCGAAGCCCGGCCGCCGCATCGCGGGCGGAGCCTTCGACGAACACTCTCGCGGCATCCATGGCAAGACCGGTGGCTTCATTCAGATCGATCTCCTCGTCCCCGTAGCAACGCGCGAGTTCACGGATAGTAAACCCGGCGAATCCGAAGGAGTGAAAATCGCGGCGAAGCTCGAAATGCCGCATCATCTTTCGCTGTTCTTCGCGGGAGATGGATCCTCCGGAGAAGTGGGCAGCCAGGTGGGCAAACAATCCGGCCATGTCACCCATCAACTGCCCTTGCCGCCAGGGCATGTATTGATACTTCGTCATGGCGGCGATCGGGTCGCCGGCGAACACCGCCACTTTTTCGGTCGCTATCAAATCCGGATTGCCTCCGATCCGGGCGAAAGCACGACCCGCCGCCGGATTCAGGCGCAGGAATTCCTGCATATGCGGATAGATGTAGGGGCTGCCTTCCCCCGGGTCCAGGTGCCAGCGCTCGCGAAGAGAAATGAGAGTCTGACCGTACCCATTGCCGGTAAAGCCGGCGTCGACGGCATCCAGCAGTTGGCGGGAAGGATGATTGAGCACAACATGACCGCCCCGGGACAGGACCTCCTCAACAATGCCGGCGTCGGCCGCCTGGGTGGGATTGGCAAAAAGCAGGAGGGAATCGCCGGGCTGCTCGATGGGATCACCAGATTCCCGGTACCGCGGCGGGCCACTGGATCGACAAAGCAGGTGAGGATCCCAGGCCATGCAATAAACATAAAAGACACCCTGATCCCACCACCGCCCATTCGGCACGCCATGATCATACATTTCTTTCGATACGACACTGCCGGTAACATCAATTCTCATAAGGTCCTTCCCGATCCGGAAACTCTACACTCACTGGCACTACCTTGTTCCTTCATCATCCTGTTCGTCAATCCTGCTTCAAGGTTTGGTCGTGGAACGATCCCGGATGTTCCATCCGCTGGTGACAGGGGCGGCCAGTTTCCCTGCCGCGCATTCGCTCCCATGTAAGTAGGCTCCAGGCAGTACGGGATTGCCCTGCACCGCTCGGAGTGGGCCTTGTCGCTCGTCTTGATCCCTTCAGCCCGTTCCCGCTACTTACTTCCCGGCATTTCTGTCGGGTTCGCGGCGTAGAAGCATGTGGTGATTGCCATCGAGCAGCGCATCGGCTAATTGAAACAGGCGCGGTAAAAGGCTGCGTGAAAGAGGAGGATCGAGGAATTGCTGGCACAGGTGACCCGGTGATAATGATGGAGCCGGCTCTACCCATTCGCTTCGGGACCTGGAGCTCAAACCCGCTCTTTGCATGATCTCCTGAACCGCGTCGGGTTCTCCATGCAGGCGGCAATAGAATGATGCAGCAATACATCCACGGGTTCTCATCCGAAGAGCAGGACCGGCTCGTCCGCCAGGCGGCCGTGCTCGAGCGGGAGGTATTTCGCGGCCTCGATCTTCGGAATGCCTCCACCCTTCTCGAGATTGGATGCGCGGTGGGCGCCGAGTTGCAGTTGGCCGGTCGCCGTTGGCCTCACCTCGAACTCACCGGCCTCGACATCAGCCATTCGCACCTGGAGGCCGCGCGCCATGTGCTGGCCGCGGAGATCGAAGCGGGGCGCGTGACCCTGGTCGAGGGCGACGCGGGCGCCATGCCGTTTCCAGACGACTCTTTCGATCGCGTGATGACCATATGGATGCTCGAGCACGTCGCCGATCCGGCCGCGGTACTCGCCGAATGTCTCCGGGTCCTGAAACCGAACGGCCGGCTCATCTGCACCGAGGTCGATAACGCAACCTTCGGTTTTTCACCGATGATCCCAGTCATCATGGACTGGTGGGATCGCTTCAACCGGTTTCAACAACAGGCCGGCGGTGACCCCTTTGTCGGTCCGAAGCTGTCGGCGATCGCAGCCCGTCTCAACGCCCGTGACATCACGGAAGAGATTCTTCCTATCATCTCGTCGCGGAACGAACCCACCCGGCGGAAAGAACTACTCGACTATCTGGACGAACTTCTCGCCTCGGGGGCGGATCAGCTCCGGGGTGCCGATCTGGCCGCAAAGGAGGACGTGCAGGCACTCCATGAGGCATTCCAATCGGTCAGGGCCGACCCCTCCGTTCATTTTCAATACCACGCCACCCGTCTCACTTGCAGGCCACCGGAGGCGGCCCGCGAGAAGACAGTTGCTTAGAGGTCAGATCTGAATGCCGCGAAGATAAGACTGTTTGCCACCTGATAAAGAAAACGTAGCGGCGCTAAATTTGGAGTGCGGTGGCAGAGCGAAGCCTGACGAAGCCACGCAGGGCGAAGTCGTGGCGAAGCGGCAAAGCCCGCCGAAGCCACAACGGGCGAAGGCGCGGCGACACCGCTTTGGCTCCGCGCGGAGAGCGCCACAGAGCCTCCGTTTTCCAGTAGCTTGGGCTTCCAAGCCCGAGCAGCGCAAGGAAAGTTCATGAAGAAGCGAATGGGTGGAGAACGCTCCTCGCATTCTCCATTCATGATCTCACCTTGCTCCGGGTCGGCCTTGGAAGGCCAACCTACGACCGGCTGCGCTCTGCTGGCGCACTTCCAAAATCGGGCAGCCTTCTTATAACGAATGCGAAAATTATTTCCCGATCCAGAAGGTTTTCGAAGTCTTTCAATCCACCACCACCAGCTGATCCACCACCAGATTCTGAATCGTCTCGGTGGCGCCGCCGGGCCAGGTGATCTCCAGATCCACTGGACCGCTGTGGCCGCCGAGCCCGAAGTGTAGGACGAGGTCGTTCTGGTTGTGTTCGCCGGTGCCGCCTTCCACCTGCCGAGTCAGGACCTGGTTGCCGATCCGAATTCGGGCCTGGGCCCCGATCGCGGAACGGTTCACGCCCCGGGAGGCGCCGTCCAGTTTGACCTTGAGCCAGCGATTGGCATTGCCCTGGTTCACATAGAAATCCCCCTGCGTCACGAGGTCGAGGTCCCCGTCGTTGTCGAAATCGCCCCAGGCGGCCTGGTATGTGTACTCGAGGCTCCCGAGGCCGGATTCGGAGGTTACATTTGTAAAATGCCAGTCGCCGTCGTTTCGATAGAGAACAGATTTGGATCCCACGTTTGCGGTGGTAAAGAACAAATCCAGGTCTCCATCGTTATCATAGTCACCCAGCGCCGGAGACGCATAGGATTCCACATAGGCGAGGCCGGCGATCGCGGATTGATCCGAAAAATGATAACTCCCGGCGGGGCCAAGGTTTTTCAAGAACTCGGATTCCTTCTGGCGAGGTTCCCCCCCCCCGAAGAAGTTGGCCGGATGGGCAAAGTTGCCGACGAAGAGATCGATATACCCATCGTTGTCCAGGTCGCCCCAGGCCGAGCCGATGGTATGGGCATGACCCCAGAACGGATGTGAACTGTCTACCCCGTAGGCAACGGCCACGTCGCTGAAGCTGCCCGCGCCATTGTTCAGCCACAGGTAATTCGGCTGCAACCGGTAGTGGGAAACGTAAATATCCAGGTCGCCGTCCTGGTCGAAATCGCACGCCGTCACGCCCCGTGTATTGCGATGCGCTGGTGGTTCGGTGTATTCGATGGAGAAGGAAGTGCCGGCATTGTTTCCCAGCCTGACATCCGGATACCCAACGAAGGACAGGTTTTCATATCCGCCCAAGTAAGGCTCGACGTAGGTATCGCCGTCCCAATCGCCCCAGCAACCCCCGCGGCTTATCACCGACGGCATTCCGGGAACGGCTTGGACGGAAAAACTGGTGCCGGCATTGCTAAGGTAAACACTTGCCTGTCCCAGGGGGTCGGTCCTGCCGTAAAAATCGAGAAATCCATCGTTGTTGTAATCCGCCCAGGCCCGCGCCGGATGGTCGGCGAAAAACGAGAAACTCAATCCTCCGCTGTTCCTCCAGATCCTGACTCCATCCGAAAGGTCCGAAAAGCCGTCGTTATCGAAGTCGCCCCAGGCCGCGGTTAAATCCGACAAGCCGGGGATGATCGACGCGGTTTGGTCGATAAGCAATGCGCCCGATACCGCCGGCGGATCGGGACTCAATGAAAGCGGTACCACGCGGTAGATCTGATGGGTTCCGGTTCCCGTGGCGGCTTGCAGAAGAATGTTGGATCCGGTGCCCTGGACGTGGGTGCATGTGCTCGTCCAGCTTCCCGGGTCGGTCACATCGCTGGTTGAGTCCAGGCGGTAGACCAATTCGGGTTCGGTGAGCAGGACTTCAATCGCGACGGCAGTCAGGGGCGTCTCCGTGAGGGGGATGCCGCCCCCTCCGCCGCCCACCGGGACACCTTCCCCGGCAAGTACGATGCGTTCAATATTCAGGTCGCCACCGACCGCGGTCTGCTGCACATCGGCAATGAGTTCGAGGCGGGCGATCGTCGCCACCGGGTTATCGAACGAGGTGGATCCAAGAACCACCTGGTCACTGCTGGTGGTGTCCGTGATAAGCGCGGTAAACGTGTCGGTGGCGGCATCGAAATCAATCTCGATGTTTGCGCCGGAGGTGACGCGCCAGTCAATATTGTCGGTGTCGGTCACGAACTGGCCGGCGTTGACCTGGGAGAGCCGCAGCAGGCTGTTGCTGGCATTGGCGGACGCAAACTCCATCGCCACGACACCGAAAGAATCGAGAAGCCGTACGCGGAAAGGGGTATTGCCGGTGCCGTCCACCACGGCAAGAATGTCCAGCGATCCGCTCTCGAGATGGAACGTGAAATCGATGGCGGCCTGCATGGGTTCCGTGGCCGTCGCCAGGACCCGAAGACGGCCGACATTGCCATTGCCTACGCCGCCGGGGCTGGAGGAATCGCGCTTGGCCGCCTTGAAGGGCGCACCCGAAAAAGTGTCATCTTCGGCGTTCATGATCCAGGTCTGTCCGTCGGTTACGTCCGCGGTGTCCCAGTCGTTCAGGTCCGGCTGACCCCCGGTGGCGAAATCCTCGGTGAAACTGAATGAGCCCAGTACCGAGCCGGAACTCACACAAAAAAACACGACCTGGGAAAGGAGGATTCTTAACCACATACCGCCGTAACTCTACCGTCATTATCCCAAAAACTCCAAGCTTTCCTCCAATAATATTGAATTATTCGGAAACGTGCGGCATGGTTGTCCTAAGCGAAGCACGCAAGCACCATGAGAAAAAGATACAGGAGAGGATTTACTCTCATTGAGCTTCTGGTGGTCATCGCCATCATCGCCATTCTCGCCGCCTTGTTGATGCCGGCGATGAAGGAGGCGCGAGACAAAGCCTTGCGCGCCGCCTGCTCCAGCAACATTCGGCAACAATGTATCGGACTCGCGTCGTATGCAAGGGACCACAACGGCGCCACGCCGCATATGGTCGGGGATCGCCGCTTTACGCGGGGAGTAAACCCGGACCGCAGCATCATGCGAGCAGACGTCTGGATGCGCAGTTTCGGATTGGACCAATGGGGTGGATTGGGACTGCTTTGGATTGGTGACTACATTACGCATCACTCGGCCTATGTCTGTCCCGCCGGCACGTACAGAAAACTTGTCCTGGCCGCGAGTTGGCCGAACGGACGCCCATCCACGCCCTCCAACCCAGGGATCAACGGGTCCTACGTAATCGAAACTGAATATATGCTTCGCAACCTGTACGGCAGTTACAGAACGAAGTTGGAACAGCAGGTTATCGAAGACCACATGGGAAAAGTGGCGGTGTTCGACTCCGTGTCCGGAACTCGCCTGCGGCACCGGACTGGGTTCAGCTTCGGATTCTTCGACGGACACGTTCAGTGGTATGAGGATACGCCCGGTGAGTTTTACTGGATGTGGTGGGACGTCAGCGACATCAGTCTGATCGACACCCGGTTTGATCTTCTCTTCAACGAATGGGATCGATAGCTTTTTCGTTTAGAGGGAATCGAGTTCCTCTCGGAGGATGATTTCGATGGTATCGCAATCTTCTTCGGTCAGGGCCGGCGGAATTCGCATGTCGCAGGTTGTCTTCAGCATATCGGCGGTGCCTGGTATCTGTTGAGGTTCAAGATACTTCCAGTGTCGCGCCTGGCTGGTGTAACCCATCGCATCGTTGCGGCCAAACCACTTGATCGCGACGCCGCGCGCGGTGCACCGATCTACAACGGCCTGTAGCTCGGTTGGGTCGAGGCCGTTGATGTGAAACTGAATCGAACTGGCAACAAATTCTTCTTCCGGCAAACGTGGCGGCACCGTGATATTCTCGATACGGTTCAGCCGATTCTCGAGTGCGGCGTACAAGATATTCCAACGTTCACCCCGCTCCGCGATTTCCCGGAGCTGCGGCCGCAGGATGCAGGCCACGAGATTCGACATGCGCAGGCTGAAGTTGGGGATGTGCGGCGCAAGCCGCTCGAACACCTTCCGGGACGGCCCACTTCGATGTTGTTCGTACAGCATATAACTGCCGGCATACAGGATCGCCTTTGCCGCCATCTCGTCATCGTCGGTTACGAGGATCCCGCCCTCGCCGGAGTTGAGGTGCTTGAATGTCTGCGTACTGAAACATCCCACCGCGCCGAATCGTCCGGTGAAGATTCCATTCCACCTGGCTCCCATGGTATGCGCACAATCCTCCACCAGGATCAGTCCCAACCGTTCGCACAATGACTGCACGCCGGACATATCCGCGATGTGGCCGCGCATATGCGTCAGCAGCAATACCTTCGCGCCGGAATCCCGGGCCTTTTGCTCCAGGTCGTCGAGGCGGATGAGGTAGTTGGCGCCAACCTCCACCAGCACGGCCGTGGCACCCGCATGGTGAATCGCCCCGGGTACGGGCGCCAGGTTGAACGCATTCACCAGCACTTTGTCTCCCGGTTCCACGCCGGCGACCTTGAGTCCGAGATAGATTGCACTGCCACCGGAGTTGACCCCTACGGCGTAGCGGCTGCCGATATACTCTGCGAATTCCAATTCGAACAATGAGGCATGGGGCTCCGTACCGGAAAATTCTCCGTATCGGTGCAGTCGGCCGGTGCGCATCAGGTCCACCGCCCCGGCGATTGCTTCTCGGGGTATCGGCCCCGGGTCGCTGAGGTCGATTCTGAGAGCCTTCGGTTGATCCGACTGCCCGGGAGTATACTTTTCGAGGCGCGCATCCGCCGTCAGCGCGTGGCCCTCCATACCCTCCAGGCGGGAAATGCGTGCCGCCACCGGCGCCACTGCCCTGCAGGCGTCTTTGGTCATTCGTTGATAGGTCAGCGTCTTGATGAATTTCCCCACGTTGAGTCCGCCGGAAAAGCGCCCCGCCCCCCGGGTGGGCAGGATGTGATTGGGCCCGGCACACTTGTCTCCGAATGCCACCGTGGTCTCCTCGCCCAGGAAAAGGGATCCGTAGTTTTGCAATGACGCCAGCCACCATTCCAGGTCCTCCGCCTGCACGTGGAGATGCTCGGGCGCGTAGTCGTCGCAGACCTGCACGGTTTCCTCCCGGGTTTCGGCGAAAACAATCTCGCCATGGTCGTCCCAGGCCGGCTGCGCCGCATTGCGGGCCACTGCGGGCAATCGCGCGATCACCTCTGGCATCAACCGGTTCACTTCGCCGCCGACGCGCGCCGAAGTAGTGACCAGCCATACCGGCGAATCCACTCCGTGCTCGGCCTGTCCGGCAAGGTCACACGCGACAATGTCGGGATCCCCGGTGTCGTCACAGACCACAAGAGATTCGGTGGGCCCGGCGATCACATCGATCCCAACCCTGCCGAACAGCACCCGCTTGGCCTCGGCCACGAATTGATTTCCCGGCCCGACGATGATGTCCGCGCGATGACCGGTAAACAAACCATCGGCCAGGGCCGCGATCCCCTGCACGCCCCCCGCGCAAAGAATGTGGTCGGCACCGGATAGATCCATGGCATACAGGATCGCGGGGTGGATGCCCCCGCGCTCCCCCGAAGCCGGTGACGTGGCGATCACCTGTTCCACGCCCGCCACCTTCGCGGTCGCGATACTCATGATCGCGGACGCGACGTGGGCGTAGCGCCCGCCCGGTACATAGCAGCCGGCGGTCTTCACCGGGACAAGCTTCTGCCCGGCCACCAGGCCGTCCATCAGTTCCACTTCGAATTCCTGCAACGCATCCCGTTGGTGATTTGCGAAATCACTGATGCGCGAATGCGCAAAACCAATATCGTCCTTCACCGTTTCCGGAAGCTGTCGGATGGCCGCATCGACTTGCTCGGGGTGGACCACAATGTCACCTTCCCAGTGATCCAGCCTGCGGCAGGCCTCCCGAACCGCGTCCTCTCCCCCCTGCTCCAGGACGGCAAGCATTTCGCTCACCGCGCGGGTCGTTTCGTCACTGCCGGATTGCGGGGTCCCGGTCGCTTTCTTTATATAGCTAGTGGCCATGATCAGCAGTCTACTTCACGATGAGTGCCGATGAGTGTATCGCAACGCCCCCACCGAGCTCTGCTCGGTGGAGCGAGTGATTGTGCACTAAGACTGTTACGATAAAATACGCCCCCACCGAGCTCCGCTCGGTGGAGCGAATGATTGTGCACTAAGTCGGTTTCGATACGGCAAGGCATACAGGGCCAGTAAATAGTACGATGGCTTCGGCGGCCGCGCATGTAGTGCATAATCTTGTGCTCCACCGGCATGAAGCCGGGACCCTACGGCTCCCAATAAAATTCGAAGACACCCTGGAAGAAGGAGGTTAGCCCGGAGATCTTTTTCTTTCTTCTGCGAGTTAGGATTTCACTCCTCACCGGATCGCTGCGCTTTCCGGATGGCCAAAATCGCATCGATCACCTGGTCCCGATCCCCCGCCATGTCCCCGAATGCCTGCCAATCTCTGCCGTACTTTTTTTCCTCCAGACCATAGCTGGGATCGATGCCGGAGCGGATGCGGTTCAGTAGATCCACTCCAGCCTTTCCCGCCGCGCGCACCGCCGGCAAATTCGCCTCCGCCGACGCATGCGCCTCTGCCTCCAGGGTACGCAGATACCGCATGTCGTCGATTCCCTCGCGTACCCCTTCCCAGGCGCTGGTAGGGATGATGTTTCCGTCCTCGACCACCGCGAATCCGTACCGATGTTTCCATTCCGGCCGGAAGTGGAAGCCGGGCGAATAGCCGAAGCTGTTTCCGAACCGGTCGAAGAAGATCTTGTTGTCCTCGATGTATGACCACAATCCGACCCCTTTCAAACCGATCTTCCAGGGAAACTTTCCGAAGAAGAACCGCTCGAAAGCCGGGCCGATTTCGTGCACCGCGCGACAACTGTAATTCCACGGGCTCTTCCCCAGCGAATTGCAGAGGTCGATCATTTCGGGCCTGCTGCATCCGATCCACACGTCATACTTCTCGCCGAGCGCCTCGGCGCCTTTCGGCCCCATCGCCGTCGTCGTCATCAGGTCCGGGGCCGCTTTTTCGAGGATTTCCAGGGTCCGGCACGCCTCGGCGATCCGGCTTTCGTACTCGATTTCGTCGTTGACGTAAAAGGCGACCTTCGGCCATCCCCGCTTCGTGTATTCCCGATGTAGCGCCACCACCAGGTTCGGATCGTGCGCGACGTCATACTGGGACAATACATCGATCAACGGCTGGTGCCGCCCCAGTCCGACGTCGCCATAGATATCTATTAACGTCGCATACGGGATGCCGAAGCTCGGATTGATGTACGCATCCAGATCCGCAAGAACCCGCTTCCCGGTCGATTCGTCGGTCCGGGTCGCCTGGTAGTACAGCGTCATGGTGGTCATTCCATGATCTGCCAGGTCCGTCGCAATCTTTGCCCAGAGATCCCGGTCCGGGACCAGGTCCCACCGCAAATCCGGCTGGTACATGAAATAACCCATCTCTTCCAGCTCCACCAGGTCGATGGGCAGGACCTCCACTGTCAGCGGGAGGTCCAATGATCCAACCGATACCGTGCCGGTGTATACGCCGGGGGAAGCATCTTTGCCCGCATGAACCGTCAACCACATCCGCTGGCTTTGATTCGCGACCAGGTTCACATCGTCGCAGGGCCGCACAAGGTGTTCAACCGCCTCGAACGCGGTGGGATTCTGCCAAACGGATTGATGGGTCACGCGGCCCACGCGTACATGCGAACCGGGAAGGCTCTGTCCTCCGGGCCCTTCAAGATCAGAAACGCGAACTGGGAGCGCCTCGACATTCCGAAGGGGAAAGAGGGAAAATACCACCGGCTCGAATTCGCCCGGGGACATCCGGACGGAGAGTTGCTCCAGCCGTTCCTCGGGACGCGGCACGGATCGGTACAGAACCGGTTGCTGCCAGGGACGCGCAAAGGCAATGAACCCCCGGTTGGTCTCGTCGTCTTTCGCCGCCGGCGGCCCCCATTCGTCGGCCGGGGTCAGGTCCCGTTTCTGCGCGCCGCCCAGGTATCGTACCCGGCTTTGCTCATCGGTCAGCCGCACCGTGAACAGCGCGCTGACATCCGCCGCGGTGATCGCATGAGGCACCGGGATAGGTTTCGATTCGCCGGGATCGAGTTGAACCGCCTGCTCGTAGACAGCAGGCTTGCCGTCGATCGCCTCGATCTCCATATGGAGCGTTCCCGAAAATGCGCGCCCGGTCCGATTGGCCACCAGGACATCGACGCTCTTGTCCCCGGCTGTGGGTTCACGCTGCAATTCTACTTCCAAGAAGAACGGGGACAGGTCGAGGTCGAGCGTCAGTCTCCCGAAAAATTCCGGAGTGCCGAATGCTTTACCCTGGGATGAGTTCCAGGAACTATAGAATCCGTCTTTGTCAAAGCTCAGGTCGTACAGATCATGAACACGGTAGACGTTGAATCCCCAGGTACCGGCAACTCCCGGTTCAAGATCGAGAACTCCCAGCGGAAAAGCCGCCTCGAGGAGAAAGCCGTCCTCGGTCAGCGTAGTGGCGGAACGAATCATCCGGTCGTTCGCAGTGCGCAATGCATTGTGACGGGACAGTGTGATGAGTTTCGAGCCGTTGGCATGGAGCAAATACTGCTGGAAATTTCCGCTGCCCAATTGCGGTTCGAAAAAAATCTCGAATACACCGGCGTGACTGTACTTAAAAGCGCCGGCAGCTTTGTCGAGGCGGGACTTGAACATATCCATTTCGTTCACTCGCCCCTGCACGGCCAGGTAAATCGATTCGTCATCGTGGCAGACTTGAAACGTCGTCTGCTCCGGATGCATTACATCGGCATGGCTGAAGACACTGAAATCCCCAATCCGATCCGCGGCCTCCCAGCACGGATCATCCAACTTTCCATCCACGACCGGTGCTTGAACCGCTCGAGCGGAAAAAACTTCTCGGGGCGGCGGAATGGAATCTTGTTCGTTTGCCCGTGCGGGCAGGAAACTGATCGCCAGGCCAAGGAAAATCGCCGTGTGTAGTCTCGTCATGCTGATGGGTCCCTGAGTAATCCGGTTATATCATCCGAAAAGCCCGCATCCGTCGACCAAATTCCAAGATAGCTCCTGATCCGATCGGAACATTCGAATATCAGATTCTAAATATGTGGAATCGATTATGATTGGGATGAGGATTGCGATTAGGATGAAGATCGAATAGAAAACCGTCAAAAGCACTTCCTCTCGGACGCACTCTGGTGGGCCGGAGAGAATGGTTGGGCTTCAGAGAGTCAGATGAACACGAAACGAATCGCCCTCGGTACGGCCGCCTATACCCTCGTTACTTTTCCCATTGCCGTGCTATGGCATGTGATCATTTTCAACCGCCAATATCTATTGTTCGGTTACTTTGAGGGGGAGCCCAGTTTTGTCACCGGCGTCCTTGCCATCATATTGCAGGGCGCAGTCCTTTCTGGACTGTACCCGCTGGTCCGCCTAGGCGGGCAACCCATTCGGCGTGGTCTCAAGTACGCCGCAATTGTTGGTGCATTTTTTTGGACATCCCATGTTCTCGCCTTTGTCGCCAAGCAAGAGGTCCCCAACACGCTTCTTTTTATTCTCATGGAGACTGCGTATCTATTTATTCAGTTTGGCGTTTTCGGTGTGTTAATCGGTCTCATCTATAGAGATTTTCGGCATGCAGCTTAACCCTGTCGTAAACTCCATCGATCACATCAGATTAAGATTTAAATGAGGATTGCAACCAGGATGAAGATCGAATAGAAAATCGCCAACAAGATTCTCCTCCCGGACTCGCTCTGGCGTTCCGGAGAGAACAAACGCTCGCTCAGAGAATGAAAGGGATTACTTACATCATTGTCGCCTGGTTGGCCTTTGCCGTGACTGCGTTTGCTTCTTCGCAGCCGAAGAGCATGACCTACCGCGACTTCCTTGACCATTTGCGCAACGGCACAGTGTCAAATGTCGCCTTTCATTCCAACGGGATGCTGGTCACCTTCGCTGGGGAAGGTTGGACCAACGACTATGTTGTTCTTGGCAAGCAGCGTCGATTCCAGGCAGACCCGTTGTTGCGAGAGGAACTGAACAAGGCGGGCATCGAGCCAGCGGTGCACAGGAGCGAGAATCCTTCCCTGTGGGTCGTGCTTTCCACGGTGTTTCCTACCCTTTTGTGGAGCGTGATCCCTCTTGCAACCCTTGCCTTCATGATTCTCATCTATCGCAAACTGAAAAGATTGACGAAGCAACTAGCCCGCATCGTTCACAGTTTTTCGTCACGAGCGGATGGAGGTTGCGCCAAATCAAGGAGTTATCCCGATGGGGAGGGCGAAGGCATGTAGACACATGTAGAGGTCGACCCATCGGGATAACTCCTTGATTTGGTGTGACATCCATCCGCGCAGTAGAAAAAGTGTGAACGATGCGGGCTAGACAATGGCGAACAATGAAGCTCGGGAAAAGGCACGCCTGAACCCCTGAATCCCTACGAACTTCTCCAGCGCACCCTCTCCGCCGCACGTTGCTGAGAAGCGGACTTAGGCGGGTTTGGTATCATCCGTTTCTGTGCAGGGGCGACAAAACCTGATTCCATCCCGTTTAGAACATTCGAATTTCAGATTTGAGATTTGTTTGGGATTTGGGAATTGAAATTTCTAACGATGAGATTCTGCTGAGAGCCCTCGATGATTTTAGGCGACACCGCATTGGCTTCGCGAGGAGCGCGCCCGTAGCTTGAGTTGCCAAGCCCGAGCAGTGCAAGGAATAAATATGCTGCGGGAAGGCAAGTGGGTCTTATCGTGCACAACTGAGGCTGCCGTTCCCCATTTCCTCAACTACTGGGAATGATTGCATTCGGTGCGGTGCCGTGATAAGGTATGCACATGATCAAGGTGGATCGGAATGCCCTGTCAGTCTGCGACCTACATGCCTCATCGGATGATGAATACTGGCATGCGCAGACCCCAATCGAGCGGCTGCGCGCCGTTCAAACCAATCGTCAGGTTGCTTATGGCCGAGCAAGTTCTTCCCGAGGACTTCAAAGAGTTCTTGAAGTTGCTGAACGCGAACGCCGTTGAGTACCTGCTGATTGGAGGCTACGCGGTCGGATATTACGGTTATCCTCGCAACACGGCTGATATGGATATTTGGGTTGCGTTGAATCCAGCCAATGCACGCAAGCTGGTGTCGGTGTTTCAGGAGTTTGGCATGGAAGATTCCTCCGTGACACCATCGTTGTTTCTGCAGCCTGGGAAAATCATTCGGATGGGCGTTCCCCCCATGAGAATCGAGGTGTTGACCGAAATAGATGGCGTGAAATTCGACGCTTGTTATGCAAATCGAATGAACCCCATCATTGACGGAGAATGTGTAAACCTGATTTCGTTAGAACACCTGCGAGTCAACAAACACGCTTCTGGTCGTCTTAAAGATTTGGATGACCTTGAACATCTCCCGGATGCCTGATTCGAAGGATTGGGATCACGATCCGGAAACCGATCCTAATCCCAATCGTATTCGCAATCCTAATCGGCCGGCATCGGAAATCGATTCAGATTGGGATGAGGATTGCGTTTCAGATGGAGACAGAGTATAAAGCAACCTGTATCTCATCTCGGACCCGCTCTGGCGTTCCGGAGAGAACAAGCGCTCGGCAAAGAAATGAGTCTCGCACGAAAACTTCTGATCGCGATTCCCGTTCTGTTAGTGGTTGTCGGTGTGATCCTGATACTAGCAGCTCCTTCCTTGCAGCGGTCGCTTTTTTATCCCAAACCACTGGGTTTGCCACCAGTTGTTGATCAGTCCACAGAACAATTGCTCGCGAGTCTCAAAGCAGTCTTGGAGATAAAATCTCCGACTGCAGCTCGATCGCTCCAACCGGGTTTGATGGATGATCAGATACTCGCGCTTGAGTCACAGGGTGGATTCCGTCTCTCCGATGATCTGCGCGCCCTCTATCGTTGGCACAATGGGATGTCCACCAACAGCACTGACGGCTTGTTGCCCGGCCACCAATTCGTGCCGCTTGATGAAGTTGTAAGCGAGCGTTCTCAGATGAGACAGCAGGTAAACTCGGAATCCTCAGCTCAACGAGCGGCGTTTGCGGTATTCGCTGGCCACACGAAGGGGTGGATTCACTTGTTCGACGACGGTGCAGGGGACGGATATTTCTACGATCCAGAACGTCCTGAAACTGACGGGGCTTTCTTCTATCACATGGCAGAGGTGGGTTACTATGTATGGTTTCCGTCGCTACGTAACTTTCTGTCCGGGACCATCGAGTGTTACGAGAGTGGCGCCATCACGCTTGCGGCTAACGGCGAGGACTTTGACGTGGATTACGACCAAACAGAAGTCATATGGCAGCGATACGGGAAAAGCAGAGATTACTGAACGTTGGAGTGCCGAACCACACACTTGAGGTAATCTCGTTCCAATTCACGTTGGCGGAAGGAGGATTGGATGAGCAATTCTGAAGGCAAGTCGCTGAGGGTAACAACCTCTGATTCCGGTCGTGCGGAACCTCAGCTTTAGCCCGACTTTCCCTATTCGCGGGGCGAATCATTTTTTTTTGTGTTGTGGCGGGCGAGATGTTTAGGGTTTTGCGATGAGAAAGCCCGAAAGGGCTTGTGGTGA
>Ga0315336_1000925_pt1 | contig 65728 bp, 62 predicted proteins | sample ASW5metaG_FD_204512 | JGI IMG/M metagenome (GOLD analysis project Ga0315336, IMG submission 204512) | Ammonia-oxidizing marine archaeal communities from Monterey Bay, California, United States - ASW #5 | ecosystem: Environmental > Aquatic > Marine > Intertidal zone | place: USA: California... | reverse complement strand
GCTTTCAGGACGCTGGCGCCAGGCGTAGTAACCACTCGCTGACACCCCCAACAGGCGGCACATCAGGCGAACCGGATAGTGATTTCGGCAGCGCTCAATGCAGGCGTATCTCACTGCGACCGCTTGGAAAAGTACGCTGCCGCTTCTCTTAAAAAATCCCGTTCCTTCTGCACCTGCGCCAACTGATCCCTAGCTCATCGCAAACCGCCTTGTCCGTCATTCCTTCTTCGCTCGCGCGCAACAACGCTTCGCGCTTGAACTCAGAACTAAACCGTTTGTATCGACGCTTCGGCTTCGGTTTCACATTGGTCATCTGACACCTCCAAGCGCTCTCAGCGCTTCAGTTTAGGTGTCCACCAAACAAGGGCAAAACCGCGTCGCGTCGATTCCGGCCAATTGGGAGAATGTCGGCGATACCCCTGGGAACTGCCGGATGCGCGATCGATGGCCGGTACCGGCAGAAACTAGGGGTAGAACTGCCGTGCTTGGCTGGGCCGAGTTCGGCTCAAGTTGACCCTGCGTGTGCGAAAACGTCGGAAGCCGCCTTCCGCGCGCAACAATAAAATCACATTTGAGATTCTGGCGTAGCATTAGTGCGCCAGATTGGTGATCGACGAATCAATCTTGCGCCCATCGTTCATCCGAAAAGGTTTTCACACAGCCAAGACCCTGAGCGGTCATCTAGCGTTCCGGCAATCCAGCCTTCCGGAGCCCTTCAATGACGGGGTCGTTTGACCGACCCAAACGAAAAGGTTGTGCGTTCAAAATGCTTGAGACAGTTAGGTTCGGTTTCAGGACAAGGGCTTGGCGGATCGCTGCCTTTGCCTGACGCTGATCTCCGGCTAGGGCCAGCACGGCACCGAGAAGGTAGTGAACAAAGTGCGTGTTCGGCATCGCGGTCAAAGTCCTATTGCAGGACGCCTCTGCCTCCTCAAATCTGCTCAACCCCAGAAGTGTCCAGATCTCGATTAAACCATACCAGCCCGGCGTACGGTGGGGAGCGAGCATCCTTGCTTTCCCTATTGCTTCCAAGGCTTGCTTGTAACATTCCGCATTGCTGAGAACCTGCGCATGCTGGGCATGAGCAACGCTCCTATTTGGGTTCATCGCCAAAGCCTCATGAATAGCTGCCAAGGCACGATCAGCATGGCCGAGCCTGGATTCGATGATAGCCAGGCATTGATAGGATTGCGGGAAAGTCCGGTCCACCCCCACAGCTTTCTGAGCATGGCGCAAAGTCTGCGCAAGAGCTGATTCGTAGTCCTCTGTCCAGTGCATTTCCGTCAGCTGCCGCCAGCACAGAGACAGCATGACGTGGCCGCCAGCATAACCGGAATCCAGCGCAACAGCCTGCTTCGCCAGGTCGAAAGCCGTGTCGTTGTCCGGACGCGTAAACTTGAAATAGTGGTAATCAGATTTCAGATAGAGGTCATAGGCATCAGCGTTCTGCGGTGGCTTGTTAATGGCCTTCCTAGAATCGTTGCCAAAAAAACCAGCGTCTATTGTACCCGCAATGCGGGCTGTAATATCGTCTTGGACATTGAAGATGTCCTTGAGTTCCAGATCATAGCGTTCTGCCCAAATTTGGCTGCCGTCACTGGTGCGGATCAGTTTCGCTGTTACGCGCAGATTCCTTCCGACCTTGCGGACGCTGCCTTCCAGCAAATAACGAACCTGTAACCGGGCGCCCAGTTCAACAGGATCGGCGGAAAGATCCTCGATAGGGATCTTCGGGGTCCGTGTCAGCAAGTTCACGCCGGTCGGGCGCGACAATTCGGTTGCGAGGTCCTCCGTAAGGCCAGCAGCAAAATATGCTTGCTCAGGGTCGTCGGACATGTTGGCGAACGGCAGGACAGCAATCGAATTTGTTGCCAGTGGCTCACGCGGTGCTGGAACATCTCGCGGCACCGGTTCACCCCGTTGCACCAGGATCTCTTCGAAAAGGGACTTGGTTTCCGCTTGTGGCTCTATCCCCAGTTCGTGCCGCAGGACATTGGCGCAAGTTTGATATTGACGAATCGCAGCTTCCTGGCGACCGATACGGCAATACAGGCGCATCAAGCTGCGGTGCGCGGCTTCGTGAATCGGCTCCAGGACAATCAATCGATTGGCCGTGTTGATAGCGGCAGCGTTTTCTTCAGTCTGTTGTTGTTTCTTCAACAGCCTTTCGAGAGCATTCAGCGCTAGTGAACGCAGGCGTTGACGCTCACCTAGTAGCCAGTCCTCGAAACCAGGTTCGCCAATTTCCAGCCCGTCGAGCAGATCGCCGCGATAGAGCGCGGCCGCGGTCGAAAGGTCTTCTTGCTTCCGTTGTACCACCAATCGTTCAAACGCCACGGCGTCGACATCGAACACGGAAAGGTCCATAGCAACGGTTGTGCCATCGATAATCAGCGGGTCAGCGCCGTTGGCCTTCAACGCGGCCCGGATCAGATGTAGCGCCTGTGCCAGGCTATGGCGGGCCCGGCGCTCTTCCTTGTTGCCCCACAGCAACCCGGCCAGTTTGTCCCGTCGATGCACCTGTCCAGCAGACAGGGCCAAATACGCCAGTAGCGCCTCCGCCTTCCGCGTCGACAGACGCTCGTTATCCGCGCCCTGTAACTCAAAACCGCCGAGCAATCTCATCCTATGCCCAGCCATGGAGATCTCCATATCTTGGACGGCAACAGGATACCGTTGACGGCCTTTTTACTGCAACCGCCGTTTCCGACCACCACGCGCCGGACTTCTTGATGAAATTTTGACACCGACTTTGATAGGCCTGTGACCGGTCTTTCCTAGAGTGATTTCGGACGGGATCATCAAGGGAGATGCGGCAATGAAGAGATTCAAAACGATGTCTATTTGTGTGGCCACGGCGGGCGCCTTGACGGTGGCGGCGCTCATGCCGATCGCCGCTTTCGGTCAATCGGATGGGCGGGTTTTCCGAGACTGCGACATCTGCCCCGAGATGGTAGTCGTCCCAGGGGGCACATTCTTGATGGGATCGAGCGAAGCAGAACGGAGCTGGGCCATTCAAGCGGGCTCGCGCGCCGATTGGCTGGAAAATGAACAGCCGCGCCGCAAGGTGGCAATCCCGCGCAAGTTGGCCGTTGGAAAATACGAGGTGACGCAAGCTGAGTGGCTTGCGGTGATGGGAACGAACCCGAGTTTTTTTAAGGGCGCTACCAAACCCGTTGAATTCGTGTCATGGAACGACGTGCAGGAATTTCTCAATCGCCTGAGCCGAAAAGCCAGCAAGCGTTATCGTCTGCTGACAGAGGCGGAATGGGAATATGCCGCGCGTGCGAGTACGACAACGCCATTCTCGACAGGCAACGCCATAACGCCGCTGCAAGCCAATTTCGACGGAAGCTACATCTACGGCGGTAGCGTGCCGGGCTCCGCGCGAAACGAAACCATCCCTGTGGGTTCCTTCGCCCCGAACGCATTTGGCCTCCATGACATGCACGGCAATGTTTGGGAATGGACCGCCGACTGCTACCGGGAAAAAGCCTACCGCCTGCACAGCACCGCGGCAGGGAATAGAGACAATAGCCGACGTCGCTGTCACCGTGTCCTTCGCGGCGGCGCATACTACAATGCGCCGATGAACCTCCGCTCGGCGAAACGCTACTGGTTCTATCCGATATATCGTGCCGACAACATCGGCTTCCGTGTTGCAAGGGACATGCCTAAGACGCGACTAGCTACACCGAAACCGAACAGACGGCCTTGAGAAATGAAAAGTTTCCTCCTGGCACTACCCAGGCTGAGGCGCCATCTGGTGTCAGAGCCGTCGTAGCCCCGATCGCTTCCGTTTGGCCCCGCGAGCGATGAATCAACCGTAATCGGGAGCATTGTGGAAACAGCCACGATGGGACGAAAACGTCGATGCTGACCCATACCGGTCAATAACGTACCTCAATCCACTACTGAAAATCTGTAAACGTCAAAAACCGTCACATGGAAATACTCGTCTTGTGCGGCCTTGGTTCCCTCAGGATTTGCAAAAAACGTCGTACAGTATTCGCGACGCAAGAGGTTCGCCTCTGTTTGCCAGCAAACTGTGTCATTGACGATTTTGAAGGTGCCGTCCCGGACTTCGCCCGTGAAATGACTGGAAACATACGTCCCGGCGGCATCCATCTCCATCCAGAAGGGTCTATTTAAGTATGTCGCTTTACCAACGAGTCTTTTGCCAACCAAATTCTTGCCGATCTGATCGCCTGTCAATTGCGCGAATTGGGCAGGATTGAAATTGAAGGGATATTCTGGAATGCCGGCCTTGCGCGATCCCGCTATTAGACGGGTCTGATAACCCTTTGCCATATGGCTCGTTCCGAGCTTTAGGAAACCAAGATTATATGCCGGCCAAAGTTTGAGACGCTTCTCGGCCGCGCCGCATGCTTCTTTTAGCCTACCCATCTCAGCATTGACAACTTGATAGCCTAATAGCGCAACGGTGGAATTTGGCGCTTTTGCAATAGCCATCTGGAAATAAGGCAGGGCTTCCTCATAGCGTTGGACAATGAAGTACGAGAATCCCGCGTCCTATGCGTTCCAGTTATTTGGCTTTGGATCTAGCTTGAGCGCTCTCTCGGTAAATTGGACCGCCTGTTCGCCACTATTTTGGTACCTGTGAGCTGAAACCATTGCCCAAAAAAGTTGTGGGCTGTTTGGATTGTCTTCTATTGCTTTTGTAAGCAACGCGATTGCGTCGTCATAATTTCGTTCTTGCACCATAAGATAGGCTTTTGCCCAGAGTGCGTCCGGATGGGCTCCGTCAAGTTCTAATGCTGTTGTTATGTATTGCTCGGCTTTCTTTAAGGCGGTCTTCATATTAGGTATCACGCCGAGCATGTTATTGCCATAGACCCAGGCCGCATAGGCCGCGCGATCGGCAATGGCATCAACAAAATTCGGGTCCTCGGCAGTTGCCTGGTCCAAATATCGGAAAGCCATCTTCAATCCCTTCGGATCGAGTTTCCGTCCTGCTTCCTTTGCTTTCAAATACAGTTCGTATGCGGCAAAACTCGTTGAAGGAATTTTCGATACTCGTCGTTCTTCACCGCGGAAAAACCTCACCTTCAAGGCCGCGATGATCTTGCCAGCCACTTCGTCCTGTACGGCAAAAATGTCTTCTAGGTCACGAGTGTATTTCTCCGCCCAAAGGTGTGTTCCCGTGTCCCCATCAATCAACTGAGCGACAATGCGGACGGAGTGGCCGGACCGGCGGACCGACCCTTTCAGCACATGCGTGACGTTCAGGTCCTTGGCGATCTCCTGGACCTTTACGTTTTTGCCCTTGTAGGTGAAAACCGAATTCTGTGCGATCACCAGCAGGCCCGAGATCTTGGACAGATCGGTAATTAGGTCATCGGTCATTCCGTCGGAGAAATATTCTTGCTCCGGATCGTCCGACAGGTTGTCGAACGCCAGCACAGCGATCGACGGCTTGTCGGAAGCCCTTTCGACCTGTGCTTGCGGCAATCCCGTGCGCCGGGCCAACAGCTCTTCGTAGAGTGATCTGGTATCCTCGTCTGGCGCGATGTCGAGATCACGCCGCAATGTTTCTTCGCACAACCGGTATTGGCGTATGGCGGCTTCGTCGCGGCCGGCGAGGTGGTACAAGCCCATCAAAGTGCGGTGGGTGGCTTCATGTATCGGATCCAACATGAGCAATCGGTTTGCTATGTCGATCGCGGCCATGTCATCGCCAGTACCTAAGTGATAGCTTAGCAGCGTATCCAGCGCATAGACGCATGCAGCGCGTAGCCGCGACCGCTCTCCGCGTACCCAGTCCTCGAACGCGGCTTCACGAATGTCGATGCCGTCGAGCAGATCACCGCGATAGAGATCCACAGCTGCGGTCAGCGCCTCGGTTGTCTGCTGTCCCGCCAGACGCTCAAATTCTGCCACGTCAAGCTCAATGCCATTGGGGTCGATGCCAACCGTTCCACCGTCGATGATCAGCGGACCGTCACCGTTCGCCTTTAGCGCGCTGCGGATGACGTGTAACGACTGCGCCAGGCTATGACGGCCGCGCCGCTCGTCCTTTTCGCCCCACAGCAAATCTGTCAACTTACCCCGCCGATGCGTTTGCCCAGCAGACATGGCTAAGTAGGCCAGCAACCCCTCAGCCTTTCGCGTCGGCAGACGGAGATTGGCCGTTCCGTGTAACTCGAACTCTCCGAAAAGTTTCAGCGTGAGCTCCGCCATGTGAACGAGTGTAGCGACGGCGCCATGAAGTATCCATGCCGATTGGAGAGGCCCGCGTATGACCGCGAATGGCACTCTACTGCCGGAAACAGGTTGAGGGGCCGACAGCAGAAAAAGCCCCGATAGCCACCGTTTGATCTCGCGAGCGATAATTTGGTCGAAATCGGGGGCATAGCGGAAGCAATGGCAAGCAGGCTGACCGACGTCAATGACGCAAAGCGGCCTACGCTGACTTTATCATCAATGGTTGTAGTGCCGGCGCTATGAATTGCCTTATTTCTCACCAGACCTTTGCCCCTAGCGGCCAGCAGATGTCGGCCAAGAGCTTCTTGGCGGCTTTCAGGTCCTGTGTTTCCAAAGCCGGATCAAAGCAATTTACGATTGGGGTCAAGAGGTCTTGGACTTCGTCAGACCGATCGTGCTCGATGTGCAAGCGCGCCAGTGACGTCGCCGCGCGCAATTCAAGCGATTTGGCTCTTTGCCGTTTGGCAACCACCAGCGCCGCGTCTAAGGAATCGGTCGCCTGATCCACTGCGGCGGAATCGGCCGCGATCAAGGCTTCGGCCCTAACGCGGTGCACCTCCGCCTCATACCAACGCGCGCCACGCGAGGCAATAGCGGCGAGGGCCTTATCCATCACTTCGAGCGCTTCGGTCGCCGCACCTGCTTCCGTTAGGGCTTCCGCAGCCAGCGTAAGGAAGGACATGGTCCAGACCGCACCGTTCTGCAGCCAGGCATCTATGTTATCGCGCAGGTCAGCTAGACCGGCCACCCGATCGCCCTTGTGAAAGGTGATCCACCCGCGCACCCCGGCGGCACTTTCAAAATAGGGGCCGCTGCGCTCATTTGCCAGCTCCTCCAGCGAAGGCCAGGCTTCGCCGGTGGCGACTTTTTCGACGATGGATAGATCGCGCGTCATAGAGGCCATGATAGTAGTGCAAAAAAGGCCTTCCAGCAGTGTGGTTCGATGGCCGAGATCAAGGCCGAAGGCTAGCGTCCGGCCCGCGTGATACATGGCCGCCTCGGGTTCACCCACGAGCCACCGGGCCATCGCTGAGATATTGTGCGCACAGCAGGCGGGATCGTGCCCGGCAAATTCATAGGTCAAGGCATGATGCGCTTCGCGGCGGTAGAGGCCAAAACCGACGTCGACATGGTCTAAGGCGGTGCTGAACTCGCCGGCAACGAAGCTGCTGGTCCATTGGCAGTGATGGGCTTCTAAGGTCAGGTTTTCGTCGTTGTGGGCCTCGGCGATGCTTGCCAACTGGTCCGCCAGACGGTTCACTCGCCCGAGTTCGGCCCGCATTATGTAGGCCATCCACTGACCGAAGAAAGCTCGATACAAGCGCGGACCATCGCCGATGTCGCGGCAGACATCAGCCGCTATCTCGTAGTTTCGTAAAACCTCATCCGAGTCTGCTCCGGTTAGGTTCACCAGCGGCACACCGTAGCCGATACGCAATGCCGCTTCTTTAGCTTTGCACGAGGGGTCGTCACCCAGCTCGGGCAGCAAGGCGATGCCGCGTTCGAAATGGGCGCAAGCCTCGGCCGAGGCGACGCGGCGAGCCGCTTTTTCGCCCGCCTGACGCCAGAGGTCGATAGCCTCGGCGATGACTCCAGCTTCCGTCAGGTGATGCGCGAGAATTTCCGGGCTATCCTCGCAACGCTCCGGAAAATCCTGTTTGAGGGTGTCGGCGATCTTCTTGTGCAATTCGCGGCGTTCGTCCTTGAGCAGGGAGGCATATGCAACTTCTTGGGTGAAGGCATGCTTGAAGATAAAATCGGGTTTCGGAAAGCGACGCAGCTCTTGAATGAAGTCAGCCGCGCGCAAAGCCGCCAGGTTATCTTGTAGGTCAGCCGCATTGTTATCCTCGGCGACGGCGGACAAGAGCTCCCAAGAGAAGTCTCTGCCGATGACCGCTGCCGACTGTAAAAGGCGCTTGGCCGAAGGCGCGAGGCGATCGATGCGCGCGGCGATAACCGATTGCACTGTCGGCGGAACAGCATTGAGGGCCGCTTCGGCAGAAACGTCCGCTAAGCGGTAGGCGCCGATTTCACCGATCAGAAAGCCAGTTTCGAACAAGGAACGGACGGACTCTTCCAAGTAAAGTGGCATACCGCGGGTGCGCTCAATCAGGTGGCGCTTTAGCTCGCTGACACTTTCATCCATTCCGAGCAGCACTTGAGCCAACTCGGCGGCGTCTTCGTCTTCCAAGGGTTCCAAGTTGATTTGCTGAAAACCGCTGCGCCCAGCCCAATCATGGGCGAATTCCGGGCGAAAATTGACAAGAACGAAGATCGGGATCGCCGCGATGCCGTCGAGCAAGCGGTCGAGAAATCCTTTGCTTCGCGTGTCGATCCAGTGAAGGTCTTCGATCAAAAGAACAACCTTTTTCTGCTCGGCAAGGCGCTGCAAGAGAGCCACCGCGGCATCAAGGATGCGGTCGTGTTTTTCCTCTGAGCTCAACTCGCGCCAGAAGAAGTCTTCGACGGGGAGGTCCAACACGGCGGATAAGGGGGCAACAAGGGCATCAAGGTCATTGCCCAAGCTTGAAAGTGCCGTCTGCATTCCTTCCGCGACGCTGGAACGAGACTGCCCGGCCGTCAGCGAGAAGATGTCGCGCAACACCGCCAAAAGCGGCCCATACGCGGTGGCCTTGCCGAAGGATGCCACGCCGGTCGCTAGCACCCGCCATTCCCCTTGGGCAATCGCCGCCAGAAACTCGTGCACCAAACGTGATTTTCCGACGCCGGGTTCACCAGCCAGGGCGACTGCGCGGCCCCGACCTTGGGCGGCGCGGCGGGCGGCTTGGCGGATGATGTAGCTATCCTCTTCCCGACCCACAAAAGGCGTCAAGCCGCGGCGTTGCACAGCGCGAAAGCGCGCGCTGGGCTCGGGCACATCTTCCAGGTCCCAGATCTCAAGGGGGCGGGTCAGACCCGGAACCGTATGGGTGCGCCGATTGGCGACCTCGACAGCGCCAGCAGCCTGTCGATAGGTGCTCTCGCTGATGGCAATTCGGCCAGGGCCAAGCAGATCCATGATACGAACAGCAAGCGGAACCGTCGGCCCAAAGGTGTCGAAGCCGCTGAAAGCGCCGCCTTTGCTCGGTCGGATCACAACCTCGCCAGAGTTGACGCCGAAGCGCATGGCCGCCGCGCCGTCGGCCTCGCGGCTCAAGTCCAATGCTGCCATACAGGCCCTGAGCGCGTGGTCTTCGAAGGCGAGTGGCGCACCGAACAGGGCCACGAGGCCGCTATCCGGCATTGCTTGCACCTCTCCGCCATATTGCTGGATCGTCGTCGTGATAGCCACAACGTCGCGCCGCTGCTGTTCGACATCATCTTCGGGGTCGGCATCGAGATCGGCGAAACCGCCATTCACAAAGTCCACCGACAGCACGGTAGCCTGTTTGCGTTCGCCCCGAGGCATGATGGCGCCAGACGGGGCGTCTCGGCTCGAAACAGGCGCGCCGACGCTTTCAGCGTAAGCGTCGGCCGAGTAATGGGACCGGTGTCGGCTACCTTCGATCTCGCTGCGAAGGGCGCGTGTCTGCTCCTCCGGTCGAATGCCCAACTCTCGGCGCAGCGCCTTGGCGCAGATTTCGTATTGCTGCAATGCCAGGGTCCGCTGGCCCTGCGCGTTGTAGAGTCGCATCAAGGCTCGATGGGCTTCCTCTTCAAGCGGATCGAAGGCGAGAAGACGCTGGCCGATTTCGAGTGCGTGGCTGCCATGGCCAATCTGTATGAGGTGCTTCAGGAACCGCAAGAACAGGCCTCTCGCCACACCGGTCAGGCGCTCGCGTTCGTAAAATAGCCAGTCTTCGCCGGCCGGATCACGCAACGTAGCCCCTTCCAGAAACTCGCCTTCGAAAAGCTGAACGGCTTTCTCAAGGGATTGCGGATCGCTCTCGTCCGCCAATCGTTCGAAAGCCATGATGTCGCTTTCGAACAGCATTGGATCGAGGGCGACCAGGCTTTCCTCAGTGCGCAACGGCAAGGGCCGGCAGTCTTCTAGCGCGCGACGCAAGGACCAAAGCGCCTGCCGAAGGCTTGAGCGCGCCTGCTCCTCTCCCCTGTCACTCCACAGCAGTCCGATTATCTTTTCTCGCGGCATGCCGCGCCGGCCCGCCTTGGCCAGGATAGCCAGCAAGAGTTCGGTCTTGCGGCCCGGAATGGTGATCTCCCGCCCCATGGCGTCGAATGCTTTAAAGGGGCCAAGCAACTTCAGGCGTAGGTTTGGCATTTCAAGGCCGTAATCGGTCACAGGTTTCGATTGAGATGCATCGAGGCCGATGGCATGTTCAAAAACGTGAACCGGATAGGAGAGGTTCTTGACCTCAGTTTCGCCGAGGTCGCGAAAGGGAGCTTCGATTTTGCCGCGAATTTCGTCGTGGACCTTGGCCGGTATGCAAACGCCGCCAGGGCGCGCCAAGGACTCTAGCCTGGCGGCCAAATTCACCCCTTCGCCGAATAGATCCCCTTCTTCGACGATCACGTCACCCAAGTTTACCCCTATACGCAGGGTGATGCGACGTTCTGGCGCGGTTTCGGCCTGGCTTCGTGGAATAGATTCCTGCAGTGTGACGGCGCAATTAACCGCATCGACAATACTGACGAACTCTGCCAGGAATCCGTCGCCCATACGTTTGACCGTTCGTCCCCTGTATGTTGCGATCGAAGGATCGAACACCGCGTCCCACAAGGCCGAGAGTGCGGCGTGGGTGCCCTCTTCGTCAGCTTCCATAAGCCGACTGTAGCCGACGACGTCAGCGGCCAGGATTGCAGCGAGCCTGCGTTCCATCGTGACCTCCTCACTTGCCTTGCGATGATTTAACGCCGCGACGGTGGAAGAGCCAAGACAGACCATGCAGAATTAACGGCAAAAGAGACGGTGAATTAACGGCGCTCCCCCAATCTGGCGAAAATGTCGTAGCAAAGCCAATAGATGACAAGGAGCGGCCGGTGGACGGATTGCAAAGAGTAGCCCTGATCAATGTTTCTGATTCCAAGTTAGCCGCAAAAACCGGTCAGGGCCTCGGGCGATTGGGCTACAAGGTGATACTAACAACTGGCACAGAGAAGTCTGCAACAGACCTTAGAGATCAAGGCCTTGACACCCATTTTTTGCGGCTTGACCTCAGCAACCGGCAGGCGATCGGTGACATTGTCTGCTCATTGGCAGAGGAGTTGGGCCGCATCGATGCATTGGTCGCCGACGCACAGGCCCAAGACAACGGCATACAGGGCGTCAGCGTACTTTGTTCGGGCGTGATTCGAATCATGCGCGATCAAGGATATGGTCGGGTCGCCTTGCTTGCGAACGCCGCCCCCGCCAAGAACTTCGTCAATGAAGCAAATGACACGAACATAAAGATCAACACGATTTGTCCAAGCCAAGATTGTGTTGACAAGCTTATTTGGCTTATCACCCTGCCAGACGATGGCCCTTCAGGTAATCACTATCGAAGCCAGCCGTCAGCCGATGATTGAAGTCACACTACTTGGCTGCCCAGTATTCGCGAGACAATCCAAAACTATTTTGATGCTCAAGAGCCCGGAATAGTTGAATGGCTGCGCAGCTAACCAAAAAGGTACTTTCTTCAGAATGTCGCCCTATGGCACGTTGGTTTTGCCCTTGTTTGGTGGACACCTCCAAGCGCTCTCAGCGCTTCAGTTTAGGTGTCCACCAAACAAGGGCAAAACCAATGTGCCAATAGGCGACATTGGGATGCCGGCGGATGTGAGCCGTCCACAGCATCAAATGGAGAAGTCGTTGGTTCCGTTTGGCGGCCTGTGTTTTCAGTTGCACATGGCTTTTGCCATAATAATTCTCTAGTTTTGCTCGCGGCATTCGATGCTTGGGGAGGATTATGGCCGGAGGGGATGCGGAAAGACGGCTGGTGGCTATTGTCGCGATCGACGTGGCCGGTTACTCGCGTCTTATGGGCGCTGATGAACAGGGCACGCTTGCCACTCTCAAGTCCCATCGTGATGCCGTGACCCCGCTAGTTGAACGCCGCGGCGGCCGGCTGGTTGGCCAATCCGGCGACGGTTTGCTGCTGGAATTTCCCAGCGTGGTCGAGGCCGTGACCTGCGCCATTGAAATGCAGGCAGCCATGATGAAACGCAACGCAGGTATTTCCGACGACAGACAGATGTTGTTCCGCGTAGGCATCAATCTGGGTGACGTACTTGTCGAAGGCAACGACATATATGGCGACGGCGTCAATGTTGCAGCGCGGATTGAGGCCCTGGCCGAACCGGGCGGCGTCTGTATCTCTCGAACAGTGCGCGACAACGTGCGTGACCGCATGGACATCAATCTTCAAGACATGGGCGAAGTCGAGGTCAAGAATATAGCCCGTCCGGTGAGGGTCTTTCGCCTGCTGACGGAGGGTGAACCAGCCCCTGTCGAAAAACCAATGGTATCGAAGGCCTGGTTGTACGGCGCTGCCGCTGCCGTCGTACTGGTCGGGTTGGTCGGCGCCGGCCAGTGGTGGGGACAGCGTCCTGACGTCGCCGCCGTAGGACCGACACCGTCCGCACGTGTCCTCTCGGATAAGCCCTCCATCGCGGTGCTACCGTTCCAGAACCTTTCCGGCGACCCGGAGCAAGAATACTTCGCCGACGGCATGGCCGAGGACATCATCACCGATCTCTCCAAGCTCAAGGCCCTTTTTGTCATCGCCCGCAACACCACGTTCCAGTACAAGGGCAAGAAGATCGATGTGGTGAACGTAGGAAAGGCACTCAAGGTCAGATACGTGCTCGAAGGCTCCGTCCGCCGCGCCGGAAACCAAGTACGCATCAACGCCCAGCTGATCGACAGCACCACTGGCGGCCACCTCTGGGCCGAACGCTACGATGGTGATATGTCCGACGTCTTCAAGCTGCAAGATCAGATGACGCAGAAGATCGTCTCGTCGCTGGCCCTGGTGCTGGACCCAGCGGCGAAGCGGTCGCTAACCGCGAAGGAAACCGACAATCCAGAAGCTTACGATGCCTTCCTACGCGGTATGCGGCATTTAAACGTCCGTGACTTCGGACTTTCGGAATTCGTGCTTAAGGCGCGGCTAGAATTCAAAAGGGCCGTCGAACTGGATCCCAACTTTGCGCGCGCCTACGCCGGACTAGGTATGAGCTATTGGGACCAGTGGGCGGCGTTTGGAATGGACAAGCCCTGGCTTAAGGACAAAGCCTTGGAGTACGCCAATAAGTCTCTGGCGTTGAAGGATAATGCGTTGGCTCTGAGGCTCAATGCGCGACAGTATTTTGCCCCCTACATTGTTGCCTCGGCGTCTTACCAGGGTAACCGCCATGACCTTGCCGTGGCCGAGCTCAGAAAAGCCATTGCGCTCGAGCCTAACAACGCCGACGTCCTGGCGGAGCTGGCCTCAACCCTGGTCTTTTCGGGTGGTGCCAAGGAAGCGGCAGAACTGATGGAGCGGGCTATGCGCCTGAACCCGAGCTTCCCTAACTGGTATCATCAGCCCGCCGGCATCGCTCATTATTTGAACAGAGAATATGCTAAGGCCGTCGCAGAACTTCAGACATGGGTCGATAGAGTAAAACTGCCGACGGTCTCGCTGCTGTGGCTATCTGCCGCCCTCGCGCAATCGGGTAGCGTCGAGCAGGCGACGGCGTCGCTAGATAAAATTCGGGGCCGATATCGATTAGAAGGTCGGCCCTTGTACCTGACCTCGATTTCGTACTGGCACTCCTTCGGGCATGAAGAGGATTGGCTGCACCTGCGCGAGGGGCTGATCAAGGCCGGCTTGCGGGAAGCGCCAGAGTAGTTGGAACGTTCATTGGTATGCCACGCTGACCGACATCGTCCTCTGATGTCTGCCTTGGGTTGTGTGTCACGAGTATCGTCGGTCCAAACGGCGGTACGCAACTGTACGAGAGATGAAGGATGGCCCTTCAGGTTCGGCGATCAGGAGCTGATCCCAAGCTACCGCAAGCTGCTGAAGTGGCTAAATTTCGATGGTTGGCGATCACGAATCTCGGGGTCTCGCGAGGACCGCTAAGGGTCAAGAGCGACGGAATCAGCTCCTTCGCCGGCGCGTCGGCTTTACTCGAAAGTCGACAATAGCCAAATCAGCTGAATTTGAGATTTGCTCGCAGAAATAGTTTTTGGTCAACTCGGCCCGTTCCAATCGCCGCTGTTCTCGCGTAGCTGGTGGGCCAATGGCGGCTTAGACCCACATAGCGACTGAACCGCCGATAGGCCCGTTCGGCAGCTAAGTGCCGATACTGTTGATAAAGTCGGGCAAACGATCAGGAACGAAATAATGTTGCTTCGATGGGGTATTGTCTGAGTCTTTGTTACGTATTATTGATTATTTGCGAATCAATATTTCACGGTTTCTATCGTTGCGGACTTTATCAACAGTATCTGCCAATTTCGGAAGTCAGCTCATCCGCTGGTCTTGATGTGCGTTCGGTTGCACATGGCTTTTTCCATAACATTTGGCTAGCATCGTCAGCAGCGCGTGGGGCATGGAGAAGTTCATGGCAGAAAGCGGAAAAGAGAGGCGCCTTGCGGCTATCGTTCAGGCTGACGTGGTAGGGTACTCCCGCCTTATCGGCCTGGATGAGGAAGGTACGCTTGACCGGCTGCGCGCCCATCGGGCGGAATTGATCGATCTCAAAATCTCGGAACATGGCGGTCGCATCGTCAAGACAATGGGTGATGGGTTGCTGTTGGAATTCCCCTCCGTCGTCAACGCCACTCGTTGCGCCGTGGATATTCAATCTGGCATGACGAACCGAAACGCCGGGCTGGTCGATGAAGAGCGCATTGAATTCCGTATCGGCATCCACCTCGGCGACGTGGTGGTCGAGGACGATGATATCTACGGCGACGGCGTCAACGTCGCGGCCCGCCTGGAAGGTCTGGCCGACCCTGGCGGGATTTGCCTCTCCCGCGCTGCGCGGGATCAGGTGCTGGACCGCATGGATGTACCTCTGGAGGATCTGGGCGAGATCGAGGTCAAAAATATCGCCAGGCGGGTTCAGGTATTCAGGGCTGCGTTGGACGGTAACGCGGCGCCGGCGAATAAGAAAATTTCTACCCGATTATACCGCTATGGCACCGCCGCGTTGATCGCGATTGTCATCGCTTTTTATTCCTATGATGTTTGGTTCGGCAATGCCCTGACGGATGCGGAACCGGCTGCCATTGAGCGTATGGCCCATGCCTTACCGGAAAAACCGTCCGTGGCAGTGCTGCCTTTCGACAACATGTCCAGCGACAAAAAACAAGATTATTTCGCGGACGGCATGGTCGAGGATTTGATCACGGACCTCTCCAAGGTCGCCGGTTTGTTTGTGATTTCCCGCAACTCAACCTTCACTTACAAAGGTCGCCCAGTGAAGGTACAGCAGGTCGCAGAAGAACTGGGCGTGCGATATGTGGTCGAAGGCAGCGTTCGCCGGGCCGGTGGCAAGGTTCGCATTAATGTGCAGGTAATAGACGCCTTGTCCGGCCATCATGTCTGGGCGGATCGGTACGACGGCGCCATGGCTGATGTCTTTAGTTTGCAAGACAAGATTACTGCTGAAATCGTTACAGCATTGGCGGTGACCTTGGTGCCGGGCGAGGCGAAAATCGCCCGTGGCACGTCCAATCCGGCAGCCTATGACGCGGTCCTGCGCGGCTGGAACTATTTGCGTATCGCCACAAACGATCCAAAAAACTATCCTCTGGCGCGGGAGCAGTTCGAGACTGCCCTGGGTTTGGACAAGGATTTCAGCCGGGCGCACCTATCCCTTGCCGCGACTTGGTGGTGGAGTACCCGCATAGGGGAGTATTTAGTGATGGGGGTTACAACATACCCGGAAGGCATGGCCGAGGCGAAATCCCATTTGAAAGCGGCCATGAAATCGCCTACGCCGCTTGGCCATCGAATACAGTCCGAGATGCACCGTAGCGCAGGGCGGTATGATGAAGCGATTAAGGAAGCGGAGCGCGCAGTTGCCCTGGATCGGAATAATACGGAAGGCTACAAAGCCCTGGCCTCCGCACAAATTTGGGACGGGCGACTGAACGAGGCGGTGAGAAGCCTGGAAACGGCTGACCGACTTGATCCGGAAAGTCTGCAGCCAAACTGGGTTTACCATGGCTTGGCAAATCTCTTGTTGGGCAATAATGGGGAGGCTGCCCAGTATCTGGAATTGTCGGTTGCCGCCCGCCCGAATCTGGATTGGGTTTATCGATATCTGATTGCAGCCTATGGCCATTTAGGCAGAACCGCCGAGGCGAAAGCGGCGATCCAAAAGATGAACAAACTGCGCGTCGCCAATGGCTATCGCCCCTTGACCGTAAAGGAAGCAGTAAGGCAATTGCCGTTCAGACGGGATACCGATAAGCAAACCTTGGAGCAAGGTTTGAAGAAGGCGGGCTTGCCACCCGGTGTCGATGCCGGGATTGATAAACGGTCCCCGAACAGTCTCATATCCTCGACGGATCAGGGTCATTTCAATGTACAGGGCGCTACAAAGGTAAACGCGAAGGAGGTCAAGGCGTTGCTGGACCGAGGCGCGGCTGTATTTGAAATGCGTCATCCCCGACATTGGCGGGCAGGCCACCCAAAAGGAGCGTTGTTTGCGCAAAAGGAATTGGGTGATTTCAACGCTGCCAATCTGGAGAAAATTGTCAAGAAAGATCAAGCCGTCGCATTTTATTGCGGCGGATTTGATTGACAAATTTCCGCCCTAGCCTCCGCAAGGGCCGTGATATGGGGATACAAAAAAGTCTACTACTTCGCCGGCGGCATGGCAGAATGGAAACAAGCTGGCTATCCGCTGATAACAGGGGAATAACAAACGGCTGCCCGACCGCGAGGACGGCTATGGGTCAAAAGCCGTTATTATGGTTTCCATATTAATTGGTCTGTTGTAGGGTGTAGTTCTGCCGTCGCATAGGTGGTCGCGACACATCGGAATCGGTGGTCACGATGCTTCGGAATGCCCAAAGAACTTTTCATGAACAAACAGTAATACGTGTAGTATATGTGTAGCACGGAATCCCCGGCGTTTGGTGGGGTTTGGTGTAAGTGGTTGATATTGTTTAGGGTTTTGTGGGAGTGGGTTCGACAGCAGTAGTTCCGCGGGTACGGGGCTAAGCTGTTGTTCTGATTGAGTAAAAGTGGTTGCGGGGGTAGGATTTGAACCTACGACCTTCAGGTTATGAGGCAGTTTTTCGCCGATTCTCTAATGCGTTGATACATCTCGCTTTTTTCAAGTTTATCATATAATATATTGTTATTATTACGTAAACAGGCGCCATTCGATGACATTCAACGCAATCGACTGATGTTTAGACCAAACAAAATGTGCTGACACAATGTTGACACGGAAAGATAATGATGGCTGAGAGAATCACCGACGCGATAGCTAGAGGAGCAGTTCCTTCAGAGTCAGGCCAACTATTCGTATGGGACACGCTCGTTAAAGGCTTTGCCCTCCGGGTGACGCCTAAAGGCGCCAAGGCGTTTGTCTTGGATTATCGCATTAAGAGGCGGCAACGCCGGATCACAATCGGCGCTTACCCGGATTGGACTGTAGTTGCGGCAAGGGCGACGGCAAAGGAAATGAAAAGGGAAGTCGATCTGGGTCGCGACCCCGTCGGCGAACGCCACGCCGAAAGAGCCGCGCCCTCGGTCAAGGACCTTTGGTCCAAATACAAATCTGACCACCTCCCGCGCAAAGCCCCGCGTACACAGGCTGACGAATTTAGTATGTGGACAAAGCTCATTCTCCCGGAGCTCGGCATGCTGAAGGTTGGCGACGTCACACATGCCGATGTTGAAGCCTTGCATCGGAAAATAACGATCGATCGGGGGACGCCGATTCGAGCCAACCGCACGATCGAGGTGTTGCGACACGCCTTCAATTTGGCCATTCGTTGGAAATGGCGCCTTGACAACCCGTCTACCGGCATTAGAAGAAACCAAGAGGAAAGGCGAACGAGGTATCTGTCTCAGGCTGAGCTCGCAAGACTGGCGAAGGCATTGGCCGAACATCCAGAAGAAACATCTGCCAACGCCATCAGGCTCTTGATGTTGACAGGCGCCCGCCGAGGCGAAGTTCTTAATGCAATGTGGAACATGTTCGATCTGTCGACGGGCGTTTGGACCAAGCCTTCGGCGCACACCAAACAAAGAAAAGTGCATCGAGTCCCGCTGTCGGCTCCTGCCCTGCAGTTGCTGACTGAGATCAAGAGGACATCATCAAGCGACTATGTCTTCCCAGGAAAATCACTGGATAGGCCGCTCACAGATATCAAGAAGACATGGACATCGATCTGCAATAATGCGGGCATCAAAGACGCACGGGTCCACGATTTGCGTCACTCCTTCGCCTCGATTTTGGTAAGCCGAGGCGCGTCACTGCCGTTGATCGGCGCGTTGTTGGGGCACACACAGGTTGCAACAACAGCCAGATATGCGCATCTTTATGATGAACCGTTGCGCGAAGCGGCGGAGATGGTCGGATCAATGATTGAACCACTGAAATCAGTTTCTGCCAAAATAGATCGTACTGAAGGACAACTCGGCTCGGACATCGCAAAATGGTGACGCTATCTGAAATACCGCTTTGTTCATTTGATAGAATTATCGACTACGTTGTTGACGATATTAGCAGGACTGCAAAACTAAAAGGACGCCAAACCCCTCTCAACCAGATCTTGTCGGCAAATAAGGCGGCACGGTCATTGGCCGAGTCCGAGATATTTGCGGCCAAAACACGAGACGATGTTATTCCGGCCCAAGCAAGATATCAGCGCGCCGACTCAGCCATCAATGAGACCGAGACAATGGTCCGGAAATTGGCAGTAAGCGCCCTACTAAGTGAGCTATTTTGGGCGGTGGGATATTCGAATGGAAGTTTGACTTTGATAGCACCGTTTGAATGGTCCGGCCAATTCGATTGGGGTACATATTCGCTGGTTTTCGGAGAACGTGTCTATTCTCAACCTTGGCTAGTAGTCCGAGCAAAATTGGAGCCACAACAAACCAAATTTCTATTGAATGAATTCGAACTGAAAGAAAGAGCTAGGAATAACCACGGCACCTCGGCCAAACACAAGGGCACTGGTGCACCTGGTCGCCCATCTTCCGTACATTTGGCAAAAACAGAATTCCACGCCCGCGCTAAACGAGGTGAACTCGAGGATTCTGCCGTCGCGGAGTCTCGAATTCTCGAAGCTTGGTTTCGGGAAAATCATCCCGAAGAACAACCTGTCACTGCCAAAACGATCGAAAACAAGATACGGCGCGACTACAAAAAGTACATAATGGAGGACTCACAGACCGTTACCGAAGAAACCCCCAAAAATAAAATTATGGGGACAATTTTGGGGCGGTTTTTCGGGGGCCTGAAATCACTCACATTGTCGTCCTAGTTCATCCCTTGGCGGTGGATTATTAGGAGCGACAGGAATGGCCGCGGAGAATCCGGAACCTGACCCACCATCTGGTTCCACAAGCATCTTCGACGGGTACCTCACCGAACCCGAATACGCCCGACAACGACGTGTAAGCCTCCGCACCGCCCAACGCGATCGCGCTCTTCGTCAAGCGCCACCGCACGTAATTATCGGCCGCCAGGTCTATTACCGTGTGGACGCGGTGCGTGAATGGCTCGTGTCAAGGGAACGCAAGGCGTCCAGGTAGCCGCGATGAATACCAACTTCATCGGACCATCCTACAGTCAAGCATCATTGAAAGTCGTGAGCGGCCTAGAAGCGGGCAAATCATTCGAAGCCTATCTCCAGCACCGAACAAGAGATCGTTCAGCGCACAGGTCGACCCTTCTTTGGGTACATGCAATGGTCTCGCGTACCATGCTCGTCTAACGGATGAACATCATCACCGTGAGGCGGATTACCTCGGGCGAACTGTTGAAATAACAGAACGGATTGCGTATCCCCTGAGGCTACGGAAACTCGCCGGGCCACTCAAGAAAATTTACTCTAACACTGCCAACTCGAGGATTCTGCCGGCGCGGAGTCTCGATTTCTCGAGGCTTGGCTTCGGGAAAATCATCCCGAAGAAAAACCTGTCACTGCCACAACGATCAAAAACAGGATATGGCGCGACCTCAAAAAGTACAAAATGGTGGACTCACAGACCGTTACCGAAGAACCCCCCAAAAATAAAATTATGGGGTCAATTTTGGGGCGGTTTTTCGGGGACCTGAAATCACTGACACTGTCGTCCTAGTTCATCCCTTGGCGGTGGAATATTAGGAGCGACAGGAACGGCCGCGAAGAATCCGGAAGGCGTGCCTAGTATTTTTTTGTTTCGCGGGGATTCGATCCAAGGTTCCTCAGCTGTATGAGAAGCGGCCAGCGCTGAATGCGGCGGCATGGTGACCTAAAGGACTAGTTCTGACATGACAGATGAAAGGAAAACAGCCGATGGCAACTCCAAGGTGGAGCAACCGGCGGCAATAGTGAGATCGGACGCTCAAAGCGAGGAAGAAAATGCCGGCTGTGGCGCGGAAAATTTATCCGCCGGCCATCAAGCGGTGTTGGACGCATTGGCGACGGCCGAACCGATCAATTTTCCACCGGCAGATCAAATGGAGGAGCGGACTGCCTATTCGCTTAGCGACCTTGGCAACGCCCATCGGTTGGTCCAAATGCATGGTGACGACTTGATCTATGTGCCAGAACAGGGTTGGTATCACTGGGACAGCACTCGTTGGGCATTTGATGGCGACCAACTAGCAGCGCAACTAAAGGCGCATGATGTCCAAACTGGGATTTTGCAAGAATACCATTGGCTGAAGGAACAAGGGCCGCGTCCCGGCGAAGACGAAAAAGATTTCGAGAAACGTATTGCTCGGACCGGTGCTTGGGCAGTGCAATCGGGCATGTCCGGACGTATAGAGGGCATGATAAAACGAGCTCGGCCATATTTGTCCAAACCGCACGACGCCTTCGATGCAGACCCACGGCGCATCACAATGGCGAAAAAAACATTGTTCCTAGGCGCGAATTCCACCGTCGAGGCCTATGCGGTTCGGCGAAGTGACTTGATCACCCGCTCAGCAAACATGACCTATGACCCAAATGCCGAATGTCCTGTTTTTCGTGCCTTCTTGGAACGTGTCTTGCCCGACCGCGAGGTGCGTACGTTCTTGCAAAGGTTTATCGGTTATTGCGCGACTGGTTTGACCCATGAACAGTGTTTGTTATTGCTCTACGGCACAGGCGCCAACGGTAAATCGACTCTAGTCGAAGCATTGCAGTTTGTTTTTGGCGACTACGCCATTTCATTGCCGTTTCGTGCGTTGTTGCGCGACGATCGCAAGCAGGGCTCTGCACCGAGTCCGGAGCTTGCGCGGCTGCCAGGCGCGAGATTCGTGGCGTCGTCAGAGGCAGATGCTGGCGCAGCCTTCTCGGAATCGCTTTTGAAAAACCTGACCGGCAGCGACCGCATAACGGTGCGTCAACTGAACAAACCATTTTTCGACTTTTATCCGACATTCAAATTGGTGCTATCATTCAACAACCGGCCACGCGTCACTGGTATTGATGAAGGCGTCTGGCGGCGTCTAATATTGGTGCCGTTCGAACAAATGATCCCGCCGGAGGAGCGCGATAAAGACCTCCCGGCCAAGCTTAGAGCAGAAGGCTCGGGGATTCTGAATTGGATCCTAGACGGCTTTCGCGAATTCGCCGAAAAAGGCTTGGTACCACCCCCTGCGGTATCCGCGGCGACCCGCGGTTATCGCGAGGATTCCGACCCCATAGGGCAATTCCTCAACGATGCTGTGACCTACGACAAGGACGGATCCGTGCGGTCAAATCGGTTGTTCGCTTTGTATAACGGTTGGTGCATGGCGAATGGCGTGAGCCCACGCAAGGCGACAGGGTTCGGTCGGCAAATGAACAGCCGGAACGGCATCGTGCGAAAGAAGGACGAATCATCGATGAATGTTTATTGTGGAATCAGACTAAAATCAGGTCTGGTATTCGATCCGGAAAACCAGGTTCTGGAAGGTTCGGAGGGTTTGGAGCGTTGAGGGTATTCGGAGTGTCTTTTGCAAATCAATAGCCTGGAGAGTCCGGAGCGTTTGGACGGATTGCTTTGAACGCCTACGGGTTCTTCAGAGTTTTAGGTGCGAGAGAATCAACCCTCCAAACGCTCCGGACCCTCCAAGATGATGATTTTGTTGGTGTTATTCTATCGGACAAACTCTCCAATCGCTCCGGACTCTCCAGGCTATTGAATTAGTTGAACTTTTCAGGCCATGCGTTCTGGAAGTATACATTTCTGATATGGTGGATCTCTGAGCCTGATCTCTTTGTCCGTTCTGCCCAAGAAAGCCAGATGGTGCTGGGGTGGACGAGATCCATGTCATGCACAGTGGCGATCTGAAGAAAGTATTTCACCCGACCAAAGATCCGACCCAGGACACGAGCGGGTCCTCCCTGGCCACCTCGGCCGAACGGGTATTTCGCACCGTTCCGATTTTCTAGTGAATGGCTGACAAATTTGGTTGACAAGTTGACAAGACGGCAACAACCCAGAGCCGACTGGCCGCAGGCACGGCTAATCAGTCCAAACATTCGAAGCTTGAAGACCGCTCGCCTTGATGACCGACAGTAATCAAAATCATCGGTGCGGAACAAGACCATATTATGGAATTGTCTCTTTTTTCATTCGTTAAGCGGCTGTGCTGTCGAATAGCCACAATTGGGTTCGTTTTCGACGTGCTCTTGGCATTTCACTAAACGGAATTGAACATCGGTGCAAGCCAAGGCGACCGTGCATCATTTCTCATACGATGACAAAGGAGAATTACGATGCACGCTTTGAACGACCATGAACACACCAACGTACAACGACAGCCTTGGAACAAAGGCAAGATAACCGGGCAGAAGCCCCCTCTCCAACCGAAACATGTTTGGGCCATTCGCACGAGATTGCAGCTTGCCGGACGGACCCGGAAGCTCGCCCTGTTCAATCTCGCCATCGACAGCAAGCTTCGCGCCTGCGATGTGGTTCGATTGAGGATCGAGGATTTTAGCTCCTCACGGCCACACTATCGAACGGCCAACCGTCCGACAGAGAAAAACGGGGCGACCCGTCACATTCGAGATCACAGAGCAAAACCCAACCGCCATCGGTGATTACTTTATGGGCACCGAATAATCCGCTGGGGATTATCTATTCACGGGACGACGCGGCAACAACCATTGCCTCAACACCCGCCAGTATGCCCGGTTGGTATCAGAGTGGATCTCCGGCATCGGCATTGAGGCATCGCGATTTGGCACCCATTCTCTGCGACGCACCAAAGCGGAGTTGATCTATCGGAAAACTGGAAATCTCAGGGCCGTTCAATTGTTACTTGGCCACAGCAAAGTGGAAAGCACCGTCCGATACACTGGTATCGATGTTGATGATACGATCTCCGTGGCCGAGCAAGTCGACATCTGAAAAACTGGGCAGAGCCCAAAGGCTCTGCCCGACCATTCCACGGCCGCTTACATGGGAGAGCCGCCGCCACTAAATGGTAGTCCCATGTCCCTAGGTGAATGCATAGCCGACGTCAGAACCGATCGTCTGCTATTTCGTGTGCTATGTCCGTTTAACCCCTAATTTCCACTGTGTTCATGCAACGGTCAAAGCGACGTCACTGACCCACAAGCGACGTTTGGCCTCGACGGACTTAGCCTCCATTCACACATAGTATTTTACTGACAGCGCGCATCGGGAATGGTGATTGGTCCCTGTGGCCAACGAACGCGTAAATGGAAAGTTCGCAGCCATCCTCGCCGCCGATATGGCGGGATACCCCCGGCTCATCGGCGAGGACGACGCGGGGACGCGTGCGGTTCAACGCCCAACTACATGAACTGATCGAGTCTGCCATTGCGAGCCGAGGGGGTCGCATCGTCAAGACTACGGGTGATGCTCTGCTGGTCGAGTTCGCAAGCGTCGTTGATGCCGTCCAATGCGCTGTCGAAACCCAAAAATGCATAGTGAAACGCAGTGCCGATCAGCAAGACGACCGGCGGATCGATTTCCGCATCAGCGTCAACCTTGGCGACGTGATCATCAAAGATGATGACATCCACTGCGACGGCGTCAACGTTGCGGCGCGGCTGGAAGGTCTGGCCGAGACGGGCGGCGTCTGCATATCGGCGAGCGTGTTCGAGCAGGTCAAGCACAAGCTGCCACTTCACTTGACTTCGAGCCAATAGACTCGCAGCGAGTCAAGAACATCGCCGAGCCGGTGCGGGCCTACGCCTGCTGTTGGAACCTGGTCTCCAGATAGCGCCACCACCAGCTTGCGCGCAAGGGCAACGATCATGATCCGCCTGAGGCGGCTCTTGGCGTCGCCCACGCGGTTGCCGTCGAATTCATCCGTGACCCAGCGATTGGCAAGCTTGTCGCCGCATGCGACCCTCAGGCAATAAGCCGATGCCATTAGCCCGCGATTGACAACGCTGCTTGATCGCGCAACAGTCCATGCCTCCGCCGAGGGCTTCGGTTGGGGTAATAAACGACCTCTGGCTAAATCGCACTGTTCAATGAAGTCATTCACATGCATCGACCACCATCGGTCACAAAATCGGTGCAAGTTCGAAGACCGCGTGACCCCACTCAGAAGGCCTCTTCGATCGCCTCACTGCAGTCGCCTTGTTCTTTCTCAAGGACCATCTGTGTGAGACGCACGGTATAAGTCGCATTGGGCTTAGGTGTGACAGTCCGAAATGTGATGCCCCGGTTTGTCGAGACCGGTACGATTTTGGCGCCGTCGCTTTTGACCTTGAACGCCTTCAACCGCCAGCTTCCGTTGAAGGCCGGCGACCGCGGGAACATCTGTGCTATGCTGACCGTCTTCGGCCTGGTGTATTTTTTCCACGTTTCCGGCGTGTTATAGACACAGGCGATGGCGCCCGACGCATGCGTCACGAAAGACGCGTGCACGGAATTGTTCTTGTTTATTTGGCAAACAAAGCGTGATCCGTTGGTGCGCGCTTTTGAATAAGCGTCCACAGGACTAATGGAACAGGTGACGGAAGCGGCATGACCGACACCAACGCCAAATCCGGCCAACCCGATCAAAATTGCGCTGACGGCCGCAATGCGCGCGGCCAAGCATCTGTGAGCGTTCAACATGAGCACCCTAAGTCCGCGTGTTTCCTATGTGCAGATCAATGGACGTCATCTTCCGAGTATTCGCCTCCCATATGCTTTACGACAATGGAAATTGACCATCAACTTCCATTAACCAATATGATAAATCGCACAACGAATTACTGTCATCCACTATTTGATGCATGCATTTAAAAACTCCTAAGTCTTCGAAAAAGCCACCGGCGCCAAGGTCTACTCCGCCGATCCATATGCCGCCTGGCAGCGCGGCACGAACGAGAATACCGACGGCTTGATTCGACAGTACCTGCCAAAGGGCTTCGACATGACAACAGTACCGGAACGCAAACTTGCAATCGCCGTCTACAACATTAATCATCGACCCTGAAAATGCCTCGGATACAAAGCACCGTTGGAAATCCTATCACGCCAATTTGCCGGTGCGTTTGCTACCTGAATCTACCCTTTCCAATTGGCCGAGGTTGCGGTGCTGAGGGGCCTGTTTGAGAAATGCTGGCTGCCAAATCGCGGTAACCAAAATCCACAGCAGTTTCAACAAGCGCCGGTCGATTTCCGGTGATTGACCAATATGTGGCGTTGGTGAAAACAAACAGCATCAACAACACCATCACGACAAAAGCGAATTGTTTGAACATTGGTTTTCCTCTTGAATAGCAGATTATGGCTGGAATGATGGATTGTTCGGCCAAGCCGCGTATGGCATCGGCTTTCTGTTCTGTTATTCGCGCCCAAAGCGACACCGAACGCTTTCTGTTTTCCGATCCGCTCCGTTCTAGTGGCTGCCTCCTTTCGCTCGTCCAGCAAAATCCATTGTATAACTATTATAGATCGCGCCCGAATTAGAATGTCATCCGTCATTTGATGTATGTAATAAAAAAAGACGGAGAGCGAGCCTCCAATCACCGCTGTCCAATTACCTGACCGGCTGCACGCTAGACCCACGATGTCGCTCGACAACGCAATCAGGCCGATCTTACGGGACGCCGGCTCAACGCGGAGCCAAGGTTCAACGCTTCGCTGAGCAGTGGTTGAAAGAAATCGTGGAACTGGACGATGTCAATGTTTTCGGGCGGCCGCATAACGGCTTAGTAGCCAAGCTATGCTCTTCCGCCCGCGCCAAAAGCCGCTTCAACCGGGCGCCACGAGCGCCAAACAGTGCGATCAAAATTCCTATTCTTGAAGGCAACGTTGACTGATGACTGACGCATGAATCTGGATTAGGGCTGACGTCCTCGCCAACTTGCCAGCCAACCATTTCGATTGCACGTTATGTCACCAGCCTATTGGCATGCGTGTTTACGGTGTGCCAGGCAGACAGGCCTCGAGCCGGACCCGGATGCCTACATCGGCAACTTCCTTCACTACGAACGATGGTCGCTTGAGAATCAGAATTGATTCTTCGAAATCAACTTCTTTCCTAACGGACAACTAGAGGCTTTGCGCGGCATCCGAAATCTGCGGCCTAATCAGACACAAATGATCAGGGCGTCAATAGAGTCGTGATGTTGGTCTGAACCCAATTTGCGACCGCGCCGAACAGATTCGATAGGTTGGTTCCCACCGTCGTCAATCCGACCGTTCCGACAGCAACAATGACCATGAATGTCACCGCATACTCGCTTAGTGCTGCTCCGTCTTCTTTGTTGCGGTATGCGACCAGTACGTTCGTCATCTTCCGCAATTGAGCCTCCCTTACGCTTTACGCCACTATAAATGTACCAACCAATGCCCACAATGTTAGGTAATTGATCGTCCAATGATCCCCGATTAACGCCGCCGAACGACCTTTGGTGTACTTAGCTGAGCCGATTATAGCACCTACGGAGGGGCTCGTCGATAGGGTAGATTTTGTGATTTGCAATACGGCCAAAGACGTTTGTCGGTCGCGCTACCATAGATGAAGAGAAGCAGGCAGCCAGAGGCGAACAATGAGATAATTGCCGTGAACCCGGACAAGCGAGAAAGATGACAGCTTCATGAGAAGTGCCGAAGCGGCGGATTATCCGAGACCGTTCAACGTAAAAATATGCGCTTTCGCTATTCTGAGAGCAATTCAAACTGATTCTGCCCACCGACCTTGACTAGTTGAGTTCCCTTGCTAGGCGGACACCAATGACGTCGCAATTGTCAGTTCCGAACCTGCTGCGGCGCGGTGAGCACGCGAATCAAGGGCGGAAAATCCATGAGCCGCCTCAAGGAACATGGCCGGAGCAATTGCCATTGGTCCAGCTGACGTCGATCACCGGGCGAATTCTGCGACTCCAACCATGGTCTATCGGCCGATGCCTACAACCCCCGGCACGCTCGCAGGCGTCCCATTCGGCAAACGTCATCGCATACTTGCCTACCGCAAGTGATCGCGCGATATTCACGGCATGCGTGGGCTTTTCGTCGTTGTCATCGTCGTTCGAGCCCTTCTGAAACTGCCAGCCAGCACGACCACCATCGCCGGACATTCTTGGCAGTCGCGGAAGGTCTGGCCTGTGTCACTATGAACGTGCGTGTAGCGCATCACCATGGTCAGCGTCTTGTGTCCCTTGATCCGTTGAATGGTCGGCAGATCGACACAGGCTTTCACCAAATTGGTGATAGCGTTGGGCCGGGCCGATGAAAATATCCATCATTCCGGATCATCGGCTTACTCGCGCTCGCGCCGAAGTATATCGGCAGGCTGCGGTGTGATCGGCTGTTCGCGGGTGCCCGTTTTTGGCGCGGTACAAATAGCTGGCTGTCGTTACCAACAATCCCGTAGGCCATAAACTACCGGGGTTCTTGCTGCCGATGGGGTCTCGAGGAACGACAGCTAAGCTTGGGGCCGTGTCAAATGCTCGCTTGTGCGTTGGACGACGCCCAAATCATCTGGAATGGGTTTCTGTCATAAATCGTTAGGAATTTCAAAACAATCCCCGCGTAGATTGACACAAACTAACGGCGAATTTCGTTGATGGCGGGAAAAATGACGTCGGCGTAACGAGGCGGTTTCAAGAACCGCCACGCAACATGAAGGAGTGATACGCCGTGCACGACGATAATGTATTTGGCCGACGACAGCCAGAAAAAATAGTGATCCCATGCCCGAAGATTTGCACCACGGAGCGCGTGCCTCGCTGATGCAGGCTGTCGAGGCAGAAATTTGAAGGATTCTGGGTGGTCGCAATGATTGGAGATGTCACCGTGATATCGCACGAAAACTGCACCAACCTTGCCCAATCAGAAGCTGCTGTCGCGTTGGTCAGTACTTGCAACGGCCATAAAATCCCAACATCAAAACGGGCAAAAATGCCTGGCAATTTCCGACGACACGCCGGTTCTTACGTTCAAAACCCCCAATGCTCCCAACATCACCTGACCGAAGTTCAGCCGGATGGAATAAGGTTCGTGCGCCAAGGTGATCTACGATGCATTCCGCATAATTAGGACATTTAGTAGAAGAACAGGATTTTCCCTATGTTTAGATTTGTATTGAAAACGCTTGGATTGCATAAGGAAGAAGCCAGGTATAAACAAATGATTCCATTTTACGATGACATGGACAAGATCAAATTTACAGTTAATCGGAAAAAATTCATTGAACATGCAATAAAAGAATTAAAACTGGATTCATCCAAATTAAGTCGAGAGTATTTGAAACTATCACGGGGTCCCGGTCGCCTCCAGTTCGACGAATATGTTCTTTATAGACTTTTCGACGCCCCGGACTTGAATGACGCCGCGAAGCGCGAATTCCTTTCGGATTCACAACATTGGAAAATCGTCGGACAAGCCAACAACATGTCCTGGCAAATCGTTACTGAGGACAAATTTCTCTCTTATGCCTACCTTGAGCGGCTCGGTTTTCCAACGCCCAAAACTGTAGCCGTTGTAGACCCCGGAAGCCGGCAGTACGGCAACACACCGACCCTCCGAAACGTCGAAGATCTGAGGCAATTCCTGAAAGCCAGATCGAAGTATCCGCTATTCGCAAAACCGAACCACGGTTTAGGAAGCTTCGGTGCCGCAATGATTACGGGATCGGACGGCCACGAGCTCTACCTCGATGGGGCGAAACCACAAACCATGGAAGACGGATTCTCGGAACTGACTATCGGCGGCGCCTTCCTCCTCCAGGAGGTCGTCAACAACCATGCCGAAGTTCTCACAATCGCGCCAAATCTCGCGACGATAAGGGTTATGAACTTTATCCATGACGGCAAACTATTCTCACCGTTCTGTGTTCTCAAGCTACCTTCCTCATCGAACATCGCGGATAACTACTGGCGGCCGGGAAACATGCTCGCGTCGATCAATCCAGAAGACGGGATAGTCGAAAGAGTGGTTCGCGGGAAAGGGCTGACGTTGGAGACGCTTGAGGCTCATCCAGAAACAGGTCAACCGTTGCTCGGATTTCGCATCCCGCATTGGGATGATGTGATGGCAATGAATCACAAATGCGCCTTCAGTTTCGAAACCGTAAGGTTTCAAAGCGCCGACATCGCCGTGACACCCAATGGCCCTGTGATGGTGGAAGTAAATACCGGAGGCTCATTCGATTTGCCACAACTGGCCAGCGGCCGCGGATTTTTGACGCCGGAAATGCGGGATATTCTTTTGTCCTTTGGTTTGAAACAGTTCGAGAAGCTATGACCTCTGCCAACAAATAAGCGAAATCCAACTTCGTTGCGAATTGGCATTTTGTCGGCTCTCACTCGCAGATGAGAACTGCGACGGCGAAAGTCGCCTGAACCCGCTCTAAGCGGTGGCCTTGGCGTCTAATCGATGCATGCCGACACGCCGCACGACCATCTTCCCAATGACGTTGAAGCCCTGAAGGCGTTGGTGTTTGCCGAACGGGATGCCCGTCAATCGGCGGAGACCTTGGCGGTGTCGGAACGGGCAACAATTCCCCTAAAGCGGGACATTGACAATATGATGCGATGATTTCCGTATCAATTCGAGGGTTTAGCGGGTCGGCTAGACCGCCGCGAAGGCCAAATTTTGAAGGATAATAGCGCTGTTCACCAGTATTATTGTTATGATGACCATCATGACCATCGGCCGCGGATTCCAGAGCACAATCGCCACCAAGACGCCGTGTAGAGCCATCTTTGGCAAGAACCACCAAAAGCTCATTTTCGCTTGAAACCACGCCAACACAGGATTGAGCTCGACGGCGCCCGCCGCGAGGCCAAGATTAGTCGAGATGACGTCGCCGACCCCGGCCACCAGGGTCAGAATTGCAACGATCAAACGGAAGGGTTGCCAACTTTCGGCGCGTCGACGCGCCGCATTTTGAAATACCATCGACACGATACTCTCTCGACGCCGGTTCAACACAGTCTCCCCAGAAGGCTCCACCAAACAGCTGACTATGGTAACACAATGTTAATCCGACTGCGAGCTGACACTTTGGCTTTGGTTTGCTCATGATCGGGCTGAGGTGGCGCGTGACTTTGGCTCGGCGTTCCCGAACGGCGCCGTTTCCGCCTTGCCGATTTGGAAAAGAAGGCTTTGGGCAGGCTGTCGTTGCCGGCGGCTCGGATCACGGACGCGTAAATGGTTTCGGAGTCGCGCGTTCTAGTCGATCGAATTAAGTCCCTCGGCTTCACCTCGGTGTACTTTTTTACCGGAAAAACAATGCCAAACCAGTCTTTCCAGGCTCAATTTGTTGCAAACAAAAATTGTTAGCACAGCGCCGAAGCCTATGACGCGTTACTGCGAAGTTGGCCGCACTACATCCGAAACACGCTGGAGCCGGTCAAACAAAGGTCGTTTGTGTTGACACCAAACACCACAATGCCCCTCCAGTTATGGCAACTCCATAGGGAATCGGCCCTTCACCGAATACGAAGCCCGGCAGCACTTTACGCACTTTCCATGGGATCAAACCGAAGACAATATAGTCATAACGGCGCGCCACTATGACAAGCAAACCGAAAATTCCACCTACAAGAGCCATGAGCAAAACGAACAAAGGTAGGTTGGATGGGCCCAACCAAAGACATATTGCGGCCAGAAGTTTCGCATCCCCAGCGCCCACTATTTTAAACGCATATGCGCCAAACCCCACAGCCAAGGCACCTCCAAATACGAATAGATGAAGCAGCGGACCATCAGGCGCGCCCGCATATATTACTCTCGGCACGAATGCGATTACTATAAGATAACACACGACATTTGGAATTCGCAACTGAGTGATGTCATAAAATGCGGCGATGACTAGAAGAATGACGAAACTCGCGGCCCATAATGGCTCCATTACCTCGTCCCCTCTGTCGTTTTACCATTATTTGCGAGACGTTCTGCGACCTCGAGGTTTTTCCTCGCCTCCACGAAATATGTACTACTTGACTCAATCGCCTCCAACAGCAACTGCTGCGATTTCGCGTAATCGGTGCGCATCAGGGCAATAAAGCCGACATTATTAAGGATTTTGGCCCGATCTTGGCGTTTCGCCCCCGCCAACGCATTCTCGTACTTGCCCTGCCACGCCAGCGTAAGACGAAGGTTGGCTTTAATTACCTTCGACGTTCGGTCTCTCTTGAGAGCATCGACAAACGCCTGTTCTGCGCTGTCGAAATCTCCGGCGGCTAGCCTAGACATTCCAAGATTGTTGTAGGGCGACGATTCCTTGGGAGCAATAGAAATAGCGCGCTCATACGCCGTCTGAGCCAAATCCCATCGGCGTTCAAAGTCATAAATCCGTGCCAACCCAAGCCACGACCGCCAAAGACCGGGGTTCAACGCCACCGCCTCCGAAAGTACGTCACTGGCTGATTGCCTGTCGCTTCCGCGAAGTGTCGCCAGCCCGATGCCTTGTAGCGTCAAAGCGCGCAATTCCTGTCGCTCTGCGTCGTCCAATGTCACTTCGGGCGCGCTCGGCCGCGCATCGGCAGCCCCGGCTAATTTGGCCTTCGTCTCGCCCGGAACCGCCTTGTTCGCCGAGGCACCATCCGATGCGTTGCCGTCGGCCTCTATATCCAATACGCCGGTTTCTAATAGATTTAGCACCGTTCGGAATTGCAAAAGGGCCGCATCACTCTTCGAAACGGCAAGATAGGCCTCGCCGAGCCCGAGCCGCGACCTCATGTTTCTCGGATCGCGTTGCAATGCATGACGATAGCTCTCGATCGCTAGCAAATACCGCTTTTCAGAAAGAGCGCTCTTGCCGCGTTGATAGAACAAGTCGATTGCGACCTCATTATAGGCCTTCGCGTCGGCTATCGGGGCCTCGGACGTTGTTTGTTCTGGTATTGAACAGCCTGCAACAAGTACGCAGATACATAAAAGCTCACAAATCCAACGAATACGAAACATAACATCACCTCAAACACGCTATTAAATCGGCTATTACATCAAGGGTGGTTTTAACTTACAGGTAGTTTTGATGTCTGTTCTATAGTAGAATTCTGATGACATCCGTTTGTCCATAGTAACACACAAATTCCTCACTACGTCCAAATTTCCAACGAATCGTTTGTTCCAGTCGTATACCTCTTCACCTAAAACACTTTAAAATCAACGCGAGCACTTGAATTAACGTCCCGAGTTTGTACATTGCTCGGCACCACTTTCGAAACAATACAATCGTCGTAAACCGATGGGTTGTAGTTCATCCAACGACGCCGCGTAACGCATTGCTCTTCGTCCCGGGTTGGCAACGACTCCGAGGAAAAAATTTCTCGGAACAACTTGTTATCAACACGTGTTACATATCGATTTACCCGCTCGGCTTTTGTGACCACGCTGTGTGCCGCAGGTTGGCGGAAAAAGAACTTTTTCGGAATCTCACGCGCGGCCGCAACGACGGTCGTCTCTTGATCGAGAAGCTTGAGGTTGGCTGTAACGACGGGATTCGGCTCGATAATGTAGGCGCGGGTCAGAACTTCACGGGCAAATGCGTACTCGTTCTTGCTCAACGCCGCGTAACCGATATTGTTCAGCGTCGCGACATCGGTCGGTTTCTCTGATAATGCCTTTTGAAAGTACGTCAGGGCCAAGTCCTCGCGTGAAAGCTCCCAGTAAGCTATCGCCAAGCCGTTCAGTGTTTCCGTGGTCACGGCCTCCTGCCCAAGGGAACGGCGAAAATATTTAACCGCCAATGCCGGTCGACCTGCCTCCAGCATGGCCCTCGCATGTGTATAGAACGATCCTGAACCATCCGGCGTTTTAGCCAATTTGTCCGGAGAAACAATGTACTCGGCTTCATCGACCTCCTCGACGGCGTGCAGTGGAAAGTTCAGTTCCGCGTGCTGAGAATGACTCGTCAGCCAATCGGTCAAAGCACCTATCCAACTGCATCCGCCCATAAGCAGCAATAATCCGACACAAGCAGCAAATCTAAGAATTGGTACCACGGCATGATCTCCTAAAAAGCCTTCATCGCCTCATCGAACATCCGGATGAGGCGTATTATGGTCGGTGTCAGCATTACAATGAACATCGTTGGCACCAAAAACAGAACCATCACGACGGACATTTTTACAGGAAGTTTGTTGGCCTTTTCCTCGGCGGCAAGCATTCGCCGCGAACGCATCTCCCTCGCGTAAGTCTTGAGCGCATCGATGATACTGGTTCCAAAATTTAGCGACTGTATGATTATCGTTACAAAAGACATTATTTCATCGACGCCCGTACGTTCGGCGAACCCACGTAATACATCCTCTCGATTCATTCCGGCACTGGTTTCCAAGCCTATGGTGAGAAATTCCTCTGCCATTACCGGGTGAGTGGCCTGCAACTCCACGGCGACTCTTGCGAGGGCCGCGTCAAAACCTAAGCCCGCATCTATCGCGACTTGCAACATATCGAGGGCGTGTGGGAATCCCTCTCTCATTTGCCGCTGCCGCCGTTTTATTCGCCTCCGAAGCCAAAATGCTGGCCCATAGAAACCTATAACAATCAGACCAGTGACCATAAGCAGTGTCGAGCTGATTTCGAAACCGAAGATCGGATCACGTACGCTGAAGCTGCCGGCGGAGTATGAATAGACTACAATCGCTAAAAGAAGCGGCAAGGGCACGATCAAGCCCATGACGGTGCGGATAAAGTAGTATTTTGTCAGTGCACTGTGGCCGCGGTAGCCAGCCTGGATGAGGCGAACCCGAACTTTGTTCCTTTCCTTTGTACTTTGGGGCACAAATAGTGGATTCAGTCCGGACTGATACTCCGCATCGTTACCTATGCGAAGTTGGAGCTGTGCGGCACCAGCATTGCCGTTGCCCGAAACATTTAGCCGGCGAACCAATGGATCCTGTCGCTGCATCACGCGTGCCAGACCAATCACCGCCACCAATATCCCGATAAATACGGAGGTCATCACGACCAATTCCACCTGGCCGCCGGTAAAGAGAAGGAGTTTCTGATATGATTCCTCCACAGCGTCCTCCTAAAACCGGAAGCGGACTAGTCGGTTAAGCACGATAGCGTTGGCAATGGAGAGACCCGCGCCGGCGTACATGAACGGCCAGAACAACGGGTCGTTGGCTACCTCGGTGTAGAACCCCGGCATCATCACAAGTAAAAAGACAACCAGAACGATCGGCACAGACGTTACGACGTACGCGGTTGTCCTCCCTTCGGCCGAGACCGCACGTATTTTTCTTTGCATGGTGAAGCGATCTCGTACTACTTGGCTCAAGGTCGTGAGAACGGCAGCCAGGTTACCGCCGGTGCCGTGTTGAATGCTGATGGCGACCGCAAGATACTGAAAATCCTCTGAACCTGAACGATTGGCCAACGATCGAATGGCATCGGACAATTCTTCGCCGTAGGTAATCTCATCGGATACGATTCCCATCTCGGTGCCGATGGGATCCGCCAATTGGTGAGCTACTGTCTGGATAGCCATACTCAAAGGGTGTCCAGCTTGAAGGCTTCGAACCATGAGATCGATCACGTCCGGTAACTGCTGTGTCAATTGCCGCGCTCGACGTACTGCAAGAAAGATCAAAACCGCCATGGGAAGCACGACTCCGAACAACACGCCTATTCCCAACGCGACCTGCCAACCGGCCCGCCAGTCGGCCAAGACATACATGAGCACGCCGACTGCCGCACTACCGAGTAGATAGGTAACCGGTTTTATGTTGACGCCGGATCGGTCGAACAGGGTCTGTAGATCGCCGAAGCCGGGAACCCGCAAGTATCCCCATCGGCGTTGATCACGTCGAAGCAGGCGATAGACTTCTTCCGAATCCGCGCCCTTGGCGAGCATACGAAGGCGGCGATTAACGGCTTGCTCAGCGGCGCTAACTCTAAGGCCGAGCAATTGCGCCAACCCTTCAATCAAGAGCAGAACGCCCAAAAAGGCGCCTACATATGCAATGACGACGAAATCCCAAGTCATACGATCACTCACGCTGTTTCAGGTTTAAATAGTTGCTGCGGTAGCTCAACGCCGTGGGCCACCAATCGTTCGAAGAACCGCGGTCTGATTCCTGTCGCTTCAAAATGCCCTATAACGTTACCATCGGCATCTACGCCGCTTTTCTGATAGCGGAATATTTCCTGCATGGTGAGGACATCGCCTTCCATGCCCGTAAGCTCCGAGAGACTGATGACGCGTCGCTTGCCATCTGACAATCGTTCGAGCTGCAATATTACGTTGATTGCCGAGGAAATTTGTCCGCGCATGGACTTTAGCGGAAAATCGACGCCGGTCATCATTATCATCTGCTCGATGCGTCCGAGCGCATCTCTCGGCGAATTGGCGTGTATTGTCGTCATTGATCCGTCGTGGCCCGTATTCATGGCCTGCAGCATGTCGAGTGATTCGGCGCCCCGCACCTCTCCCACAATGATCCGATCCGGGCGCATGCGAAGAGCGTTTCTTACCAGATCGCGTTGCGTAACTGCGCCCATTCCTTCGATATTCGGGGGGCGAGTTTCCATGCGCACCACATGAGCCTGCTGCAACTGCAGTTCCGCCGCGTCTTCAATGGTTATGACACGCTCTTTTCTGCCAATGAAAGTCGACACGGCATTCAACATTGTGGTCTTGCCGCTGCCCGTGCCGCCTGAAATTACGATATTGAGACGCGCAGAAACGATGCCCCTCAAAAGCTCGGCCATGGCCTGCGGCATTGCTTCCGCATCAACCAACCGCTCAATGGTAAAGGGTTGGCGGGAGAACTTTCGAATTGACAGGAGCGGTCCATCGAGCGCACATGGCGCAACCATGGCATTCACGCGCGATCCGTCGGCCAATCGCGCGTCGACCCAGGGTTGGGATTCGTCGATTCTTCGCCCGACCCCGGATACGATCTTGTCGATTATCCGCAGCAAGTGCCTTTCGTCCTTGAAGCGAGCCGATGTCGACTCCAAACGACCATAACGCTCGACATAAATCACCGCATGCGTATTGACCAGAATGTCGTTGATGGTGTCGTCCTTCAGCAGTGGCTCAAGTGGCCCTAAGCCTATGACTTCGTCCATCAACTCATCGACGATTCGGGTGAATTCGCTGGTATTCAAAGACACATCGTCGTCCTTCAGATTCTCCGTAACAATGTTGGCAATCTCTCTTCGAAGTTCGCTTTTGCCTACCTTTTCGATGGCAGACAGATTAAGCGCATCAAGCAATGCGTCGTGTAGTCTTGTTTTAAGATTGAGCCAAAATGCCGAGCGAGAATCGCTCTCGGAGGACGACTGCGAAACCTGCCCGAGTATGCCATTTTTTACACCCGATATCGGTGTCGGTAGCCGTGCGGAATCGCCATTGTGAAAATTCTTAAACATTTCCTTGTCCTACGCCGTCCGTTGCGGAACGGTGGCCAAACTCGCTCTCAAAAGGTCTCGTTCCAGCAGCGTGGACATTTTGCGAATATTTCGTGCCAAGGGACTCCTGTTCCGAATGTTGAACATGGACCTTCCTTCGTTCGCCGCGGTGGAGGCCAATCGATAATCGCTGGGTAACCAAAAGAAAACGTCCTGGTCCAAGGCCGATACACAGCGCTTCTTCAGGCTCATATCTCTTAGACTCCAAGAATATCTATTTAAGACGATCTTGACCGGCAAATTGTACAGACCCTCTTCCTTGATTATTTCCAAGAAGCGCCGCGTTTGAAGAATCGCGGGCACGTTCATCTGCGACACCATGATAAGCGTGTTCAATTGGCTGAAAACCGGTTCCAGCCAAGCGGGAAATGCCAATGGAAGATCAACGATGACGTAGTCGAATGCCTCGCGTGCCAACGTAATCATCCGCTCGACGGTGCGGGGATGCAACGCATCTAACGGCATAGCATCTGAGGGCGTTGTGAGGACGGATATTCCCTTATCATGGTCTTGGAGAAATGATTCGAACAGCGCCGTATCCAACCGTTCGGGTTCGTTGGCAATCTCAATCATAGCCCTTCTTGGCTGTAAATCGAGATAATTTGCAGCGTCACCGAACTGCAAATCCAAGTCCAAAAAGCAGACTCTCTTCGCCGGTATTTTTCGCTTTTTCTTCTTAGCGAGTGATTGCGCAATATGAATAGCCGCGGTTGTAGCGCCCATACCGCCTTTGGCTCGGGCGACGACAATGACTTTACCTTGAGCGGAGACGGTTTGATCCGCAAATTGGCGATTCTGTGCCGCTTTGACGGCACCGGTCAATTCATCGATCGAAAATGGGAACGGCAAGAAGTCATTCACGTCGTTGCGAATCAAGTCTCGAACGGCACGCGCTTCAATATTCCGAGCTGTCGCTATGATGGAGGATCTGCCATCCGCCGCGTCTACGATTCGCTTCAATTGGCCAAGTTCCTCCGGATCGTTAGGATCGATCTCTAAAAGAATTACCTCGGCATTCTTAACTTTCTCGACGACGCTTGAATCAAGTATCACCGAACCGTTGTGCGAATTATCGATCCGCAAGCCCGAAACTTTTGAAGTAAGTTCCGTAAGAACCTGACTGACTTCGTCCGATCGTGACAAGCAAAATAGGTTTAGTTTTTCCGCTACTGTCATAACTTTCACAACCCCTTACGCTAAGTAACTAACAAGATCCAATCATTGTTACGCATGATCGCCTGCGACAAAAGAATTCTACTTTCTTCATCTTTTGTATCGCCAAGAACATGCCGGACGCGAGCTGCGCAATTACGAGATTCCGCTCTCCCATATCGCATAATTCTCGGACTTTCCTTGCTTCGTTTCATTGTGGCTCTTATGCTCCCGGTCCCATTGCCAGGTCCTCAGAACTCATGGTCGCGCGCATTGGCGGTAGCGCGATCGTACCGAAGTTGACGACTTGGGCGCCATAAACAATCAGCAGATTTGCGAACGGCGTCAGATAGCTTACTTCAATGTTCGACAGTTCGACCGAAATGACGGGTATATATGGGCCTCCAAGGAAGCCGATATCCGCGGACTCATACCTGATGGAAACCGAACTTGCCGGCGTGCCGGTTGGCAACAATGGTGATATGTCCGCGAATATTTCCGCGAAAGTCGGATTGGCAAGATTTCCCGTGCAGGTCACGTCGGCAGGGCTGGCGCAAATCGATGCGCCTCCGCCTAAACTACACTTCGTGCCAAATCGATCGGTACCGGCCGGATCCAAACGCGTGTTTGAGATCGGCACTCCGGCGCAGATGGGCGGTCGTACGGCCGCCAGACGGACCGCGTGAAGGGTCGCTTTCTCGGCTATGATCCACTGATAATAGATAACGGAATATTCAATAACGCCCAACGTTAATGCTAGAAACAGCGGAATTATCAACGCGAATTCGGCTAACCCGGCGCCGTCGTCCTCGATAAGGAAGCGATGTAGGACATTTGATTTCATAGGCCGTAGTGCCTCACTTGATCGCCAATGGTGTAGGTCAGTTGGTTGGGCACCGCTGACCCAAGGAACTGCAGTACCGGAGCAAAAGGCAGCGGAAACGTCACATCCGCCGTTACCGCAACGATATTGATGGTGTTGGCGCCCCGTAACGTGCCGGCGGAATTGTCGTAGGTTGTTACCACGATGCCGATATTGCTGGTATCCGACCAAGGACCCATAAGCGGCGCCCCGCCGCTGACTCGCCCGGTAGAAATAATGTTGCGAGCCACCGTCTGCGCGGCGGCATTTGTCGGATCATCTACGCGGCTCATATAGCGTGCGCCGTCGCGCACTGCTTTGGCCGCTATTTGATAGGACCAAAATATGCGGCCGCCTTCGAAGATGATTGCCATACATAGCAAGAACGGCAGAATCAGAATCGCCATTTCGGCCAATGCTGCGCCGCGCTCGTCGCGTTGCCATCGCCGTAGAAAGGTTCTGATCTGATGCATCATGTCGGCTTACCTATAGAGTTGAATATGATCGCGAATTGAGCTTGCGCCCGATCCGCCGCCGAACGGGTCGACCCGGTCGATCGCCTCAACCCACAAATCGGGCGGATCAGGGTCGCCGGCGATACGTGTCATGAATAATCGGTAGAAGTCGAGCACCGCCACATTCGACGCATTGCCTGGCGGTAGCGTGCTGCAGTCGATCGCCGCAGCGATAAACACTCGCCGCTCCGGATCCGAATTTTGCCCATTGGAGCATGCATTCAAACCGGTCTCCGCCCTTGGCTGCGGTACGATGGGTCCGCCGGCCGCGTTGGCGATTTCAGCGACATACATCTGAAACCGTGTGGTGGCCGCGCCGGCGGAGGGATCGATGCCATCGTGGTTCATAGTGACATAGTCCGCCCTGCCGTCCGCGGCCTCGCTTACCCAATCCGTATCTTCGCCAAACCGATTGCCGTGTTCACATGTCCCCGCCGCAAAGCAGTCGTCGTTCGGAAGCCAGTCCGTATCCGGAGAAGGATCGTAGTTGTTGCTGATGCAGCTGCCACCGCCGCCACTTTTGATGATGCCTTTGACCACGTTCGGCGCCGGGTAAAAGTTGGGATTGTTCTTTTTCGAATTGAGGCTTGTTCGGTAGATGTCCATCCTCGCATTAAAGCCGGATTGCGTTGGGCCAACCGCCTGGCCCGGCCGAATATCAACGCCGCGCCTTGAGAAGCACCGCGTAATCGATTGCGCCGCGGCAACCGCGCAGGCATAAAAGTTAGCGCCCGTGTTGGGATTTCCGCATGGGCCATTTGGGTCGAAGTTCACGTCGAGCAAGCCGAACGCGCCCGGCCCCCAAAATGACTGGGCTTTGAGATTGATCATGCGGCCCGGCAGATAAGCCTCGAGCGCCGGGCCACTCATGCCGTCCGGCGAGCAAAACATCAACGGTGTAATGTCGCAAGCGAACTGTGTGAATCCGGCGACGGCCTGGGGGGAAACAGTCAGGTTCGCCAGGATCGGAGCGCCGGTTAAGGCTTGCAGCGCGCCGATAAAATGGAATGATATCGTTTGCGGAATAATAGTCGCTTCAACGTAAACCGCGTCGGCATCGGATGTGGCGTTAAAACCCGCGCCAATCGGCGTCGTATCATCCGCCGGTAGATCGTTTAGAAATCGCAGCGTGACGTCGTTGATATCAAGGTTCTGACCGCCGGACGTCAAACCTTGTTGGGAAAAGAATTCCCAATCTTGAATTAGCAGCGTAACCGCATTTTGCGCCCGAGCCCGCGCACCATTGTTGCCATCAAGCTCGCCGGCGGCCGTTATGGCAACATGGTCCGCAAAGGATTGGAAATCCGTGGTTGATGCAAGCAAACGGCCAACATCGTAGACAAGCGCCGCAAATCCAAGCAATACGACCAAAACAAAGGCGAAGAAGGGCAAGATCCCGCCGTCTTGCCGCTTTAAGAACTCAGACAAGCGACACCAACCGGCTATTTTTGGCAGAATGCTCGACATCTCAACATTATTCCAAATTCGTCGTCGTCCCGGTTTCAACCGGGGTTTCGACTGTGTCCGTCTCATATCGTCTGATCATAAGGGATCGACGCTTTCCGTTATTGCCATCTGGTCCCGCCACCGGTTCCGGATTGATGATCTGCAAAGCCATGTTGGTCTGCACCGAATCGCCATAGCCAGGGACCTCCCGTTTGGCGAGATCGGTGCTTTCGGCGCAGCCGGCGATCAATAGAATGGCCGCAATGAATGCGCTCAACGTAATCTTTGGATTCATGGTTCTCGCCTCCGTTATCTAGTTGAGGATGTAGCCGTGCGGCCCGACAATCCCGCCGACCGAGGTGCGGTCGAGCCGCGTCGCCTGATTGTTCGGATCGAGCGGTGATGACTTGCCTTCAGTCCTGCCGAGTAGGAACAACTCTTCTTCGGTGGGCGCGACGAAGGAATCGACCGGGGTAGCCAATTTTGCTGGGCTCGTGGGTTGAACGAGATAGGGAGTGACAATGATCACCAACTCGGTTAGGCCGGATTGATAAGCACTGCTACGAAACAGGGCGCCAAGAATGGGTATGTCACCGAGCAGTGGAACTTGGCGAACAGCATCCTTGAACGTTTCCCTGAGCAAGCCGGCGATGGCAAAGCTTTGTCCGTTGCCGACTTCCACGGTTGTGCTCGCCCGTCGCACCTGAAGGCCCGGAATGACCAGGTTACCCAGCTGGATGGAGGTTTCCGGGTCAATTTCACTGACTTCGGCGAACAGTTCGACATTGACCAACCCTTCAGACAGAACCGTTGGCGTGAATGACAGGCTGATTCCAAATTCCTTGAACTCAATTGTGATCTCGACGACGGAATTGTTGGCGACGTCCTGACCGACAGGTATCGGAAACTCGCCGCCGGCAAGAAACCGCGCGGTATCACCAGACAAAGAGATCAGGTTGGGTTCGGCTAAGGTCTTGATCGCGCCCTTCTCTTCCAGCAAGTCAATCAGAAACGCGCCGGAGAAGTCGCCACTGACCAAACTAATAAGGCTGGAACCAAACGATGGCGGATCCGTGGACACGCCGTCGCCCGTGTTGACTTGGAACGAGTCATTGCCATTTATGTAATTTAAACTGGTCGAGAGACCAAACTGCTTGGCCACTGACCGGTCGACCTCCGCGAAATGGAGTTGGAGCATCACCTGCTGACTTCCGGTGACGGAAATCAAATTCGTTACGTTGTCGGGTACATACCGTCCCACGATGTCCAGAACTCTTTGCATTTGCGCCGCGGAAGATACCTCGCCGCTCATCACCACGCCGCTTCCTGCCGGTCGAATTTCCACGCGCTGGCCGGGAACAAGATCGAAAATTTGCGACTTGATTACATCAAGGTCATAACTGACAACGAGATCGATCACCGCGATAACGCGCCCTCCGACGCCACTTAACGTCAGGCTAGTCGTGCCGAGCGCTTTGCCGAAGACATAAACTGAGCGTTTAGAGAGCGGCACCACATCCGCGACCTCTGGGTTACCGATCGTCACCTCGGTAAAGGGTTCTTCGAGTTCGAGTATCTGTGACTTGTTCACAGCAATCAGAACCTCTCCGACGTTACGGTCGGCACGCAATCGAACCGTGGTCGTGTTTGCTGATGTCTTGCCCGGAATAATGTTTCTTGGCCCCTTTGAGAGCGTTTGGGCTTCAACCGGCTGGGCAAGGGGCAATAGAGCAATTGCCAATGCCGCGGAAATAAATCGGAGAAATTCTAATCTGGTGAATGCGATAGAGTAAGCTACTGTCATCATATCAATCTTCCTATGCTACTTCTTCTCCCGTGCGGGCGTCATACTTCCTATTTGGAGCCGTCAGCGTATCTCTGTGGTGAAAGTTCAACATCCTCACCATTCTCAATCCGGCACTCGCACTTTCAAGCGAACACCGGCCCGATTCACGATGACTGTTGTGGCTGCTTTCCCTTTGATCCTTTTCTTGCCTTCAAACAGATCATCAATGTCTATTGATGGCAGGCGCGCTTTTTCGGCGCTATCCAAACTGCGCAGCGTCAAACTCAGTTTGCCCGCCTGCTGCGCGAGAGCCAGCTTCTGCGCATCCTTTGGCCCTACTTCGACAGTTACCGTCCGCACTACCGAAGGTTTATCGCGATCTTCGTCGGCGATTTGGTCGACGCCGCGAATACGAACATTTTGCAAGATCGTATCGGCGCGAACTATCTTATTCTTCTGGCGCGTCATAACGATATCGACGCGATCACCAGGCGTGATGAAACCGGCAACCCCAGACACGTCGTTTACCCGAATTGCCATCGCTCTCTTCTTCGGATCGATGAGATGAGCGATCGTTACTTTCTCGCCGAAACCGGACAATTTTGCGGCCAGAAGTACTTCCCCGCGAACCAGGGCGCGACGCGCGCGCCGACCTCCCGACTTGCCATCACCCAAGACGTCATCAAGAGCATTGAAAGCGTCAGGGGGAACGGCATTCTTGGGCCACGGTCGTGTCTCCACCATTTCGGATAAGATTTCCACACCGAACGGAATATTGCTACTCGCGACGACAATTTCCGTCAAATCCGACTCGGATGCCACTGCTGACGCATCGCCCGAATTTATCTGACGCAAGACCAACACAGCCCCGGCCGCTAAGACGAGACCGATAAAAAATACTACTAATCCCTTCCACCGCATCGCTTTTTTCACCCAACGCATCTAACTAAAGTGGCGGCCCCCGGGTGAGTAACCCTCACCCGGGGGGTCTACGTCCCTTAAAGATCAGGGATTGAACTTGTCCGTGATCTCGGCTTTGATCCACGTTGCGATGCCATCAAACGCATCCGACAGGTTGTCTCCCAACGTTGCCAATCCGAGCGTACCGACAGCAACGATGACCAAGAATGTCACCGCATATTCGGCAAGCGCCGCGCCGTCTTCTTCATCACGGTAAGCGACAAGTAAGTTCGTCATCTTCCGCATATATGCCTCCCATATGCTCTACAATAATGGAAATTGACATCCAACTTCCAATACCAGAATGATAATTCGAGTCAAAAAACATTGCATCCTTCATTTGGTGTATGTAGTAAAAATAACCCGAAGTCACTTAATGTCACCCAGCGATTGACGCGGATGGAACGATACCTGCGGCTGCGCCGAACATGATTCCGGGGTATTGTTGCCGGTGTATGATTACTTACATATTCCAGTCTGAGAACGATCGCAGAGAGACGGCTGAAATTGACTCTTAGCCAAATAGCCTGGGTCTGAAAAACAGCAGCGGGAGTGCCCATCCGAGACCGCATTATCACAGGAAAATTGGTCGTGACGATTGACTTTGGGCGCTGTGAGGGAACGCCTCGGCAACACACAAACCTGTCTTTCTTCCGTCTATTCCCGTGGTAACAAGTAATCATCACGTTATTTGGCCACATTTCTTGACCGATTCAGTTGCAGTATCAATTCCACCTGACCCTTAGTTTCGGTTTTCTGATATATCCTATGAAGATGGGTTCGAATGGTGCTTACTTTGGTTTTTGTGGTTGCGGCAATTTCGCCAACTGATAGGCCGGCAGCCAAATGATCCACAACTCGACTTTCTGCATTCGTCAATTCATACCTTTCGCGAAAGTCCCGATTGTCTATCGAGCCAGGATCAACAGCCGAAACATTGTCGGATTCGGTGCGGTTTGAGCTATCTAGTAAAAAGTTTTCATTGGAAATTGGCGCTTCGCCCTTAGTAGTCAGAAATGTCTCCACCAGACCTTTCAATGCCACCTCAAAGGAACTAATCGGATTGCCAAGTTCGTCACTATGTAGTTTTCCTAAAAACTCCACAAAATACAAATTTTGGTCGACGATACCGATGCGCATAAGAATTCGCTGAAATCGAACGGAATTCCCAACATCATCACGTGTCTGAGACGTTCCTATGTTTTTCTCAAGATCCACGCGGACCTCGTCGATTACGATTCTTTTTTTAAGTAATTTGAGATACGCTTTAGACCGTAGGTTCTGACCGAGAAAGTCAGAGTTACGCCCAAAATTGAAACATACGCGGTATTTCATGAACTCATCGACGTCGAATCTTAGTCTCATTTGATACAGGGAAACAGAGTCTGACGAAGTTTGGCGAGCGATTTCTCTTAACGCGCTTGTCCATTTTCTATTGGTCAACGTTTCTTGGAATAGTTGGTTAGTAAGATCGGCTAAGTCTTTGCCGTTCGAACGACTATCAATTTTGTCAAATTTTCCCATTTCTCTACTCTACTACGCCACTAAACTAACGGAAGCATTGATCAAATTCGATCAATAAACTAAACAATCTGCTATCCGTATCAATAATAGTCCAACTCAATAACGTCGTCGTTTAATCCGCAATTGTAACTAATTGTAACACAAATTGTAGCAAATTTCCATCATTATTGGCTGAGTTCTTATTTACCATATTTTTGATCTGCTGAGTGATTTTTGATTTTACTCAAAACCCAGTTCTTTCTTGTAAGAATAGTGTTAATATTGATCCAAAATGATTTTCGACATTCGCTGATTAACCTAAACCGGGCTCGGCGGAAGGCCACATTGCGGTAAGTCCTTGTACGCGGACGTCACGAAACTCGACCCATCCATTGATTTATCGCGGGATGTTCAAAACGAAATTGGTAAGATCAACAGGGTCGGGCTGAAGCTGGCGCAACGTGCTCGCCTCCGGCGCTGGCGAGCGCGCGCTGGAACCGGCTCCCCGCCGGATGGACAACAACGACGGTCAATACAACGACGAAAGTATGCGAGTGTACCGCTGTCCACAACGCGATCATAATCCAACCGCGTTGCTTACATCGCTCATGTACCGTGTCTGCTAAGACGGCGTCGAAGTCGTTTCCAAGGCGAATTCACAACATCGCCGCAGGGGCGAGGTTCTTGGCCGCTGCCACGGCGCAAGGTTAAGACTGTATCCATAAAATCAAACGTCGGTCGATTTTTCGAATAACTTTTGCGAATTCGAAATTGAGCGCCGAACGATAACGGCGGGAGACGTGTGTTCGGGAGTGCGAAGGGTGGTATGATTGCAAAAACCGGTCGGGTGCTCTGGATTGCGATGGACGAAATGGGACGTGGTATTCTTGGACCCATGGAGCACGTAGCCTACGGCGGTTCATAAAGGCACGTAAGTAAAACGTTGGCGCTTGATCGTTATCGCCGTCATCCTCGGACCGGTCATGGCACGGAGGCATGTCGAGCAGGTCTCGCGTGTCCGAAAATTTCGCAAAGGTGTCAAATCAACAATGTTTGTCGTCTAGTCTGTAACCGACAATATTCGCAAGGAAAGTGGATGCCCGTCAGGATGTTAGTGACTGCAGTGTTTCTGCTGTCGGGTTTCTCAGCGTCGGCGCATGAGGATCCTATCGATGACGCAGCAGCAGCATATGCCCGTGGTGACTATACTGCCGCATTTCATGGCTTCAAGCCACTTGCAGATCAGGGGAATGCCATCGCCCAGGTCGGTCTCGGCCTCATGTACGCCTATGGCAAGGGAGCACCGCATGATCACACCGCTGCTGCCGGCTGGTTTCGTAAGGCGGCCGATCAAGGGGATGCCAACGCCCAGTACAGTCTCGGCAACATGTACCGCATTGGCGAGGGCCTGCCGCGGGACCTTTCCGAAGCGGTCCGTTGGTATCGTATGGCGGCTGATCAGGGGTATGCCGACGCCCAGTTCAGTCTCGGCCTCCGGTACCACAACGGCGAGGGCGTGGCGCAGGATTATGCCGCTGCGGCCCGCTGGTATCGCAAGGCAGCAGATCAGGGGGATGTCGACGCCCAGTACTATCTCGGTGTCAAGTATGACAGTGGCCAGGGCGTGGCGCGGGACTATGCTGCCGCCGCCCGTTGGTATCGCAAGGCGGCCGATCAGGGCGATGCCAAAGCACAATACAATCTCGGTGGCATGTACGCCTACGGCCAAGGCGTGCCGCAGGACTACGCCACGGCGGTCGGCTGGTTTCGTAAGGCGGCGGATCAGGGGGATGCCTTCGCCCAGTTCAGTCTCGGCGTCATGTACCGCAACAGCCAGGGTGTGGCGCCGGACTATGTTGAGGCGCACAAATGGTTCAACCTGGCAGCGGCGCAGGGAAGTAAGGCTGCCGGCAAGAACCGAGACTCTATTGCAATGCAAATGACATCCACACAGATAGCGGAAGCGCAACGGCTGAAGCGTGTCTGGCGGCCCAAGCAACGGCAGACAACATTGCCGCTGGGGTCGTCAAAATCTGGTCGAACTACATTGATACAGCAAAGGTTGGTGAATCTGGGTTATGATCCCGGTTCCGTGGATGGCATCCTTGGCCCCAAGACACGCGCAGCTATTCGCTCGTTTCAGGCTCGCGAAGGCTTGACGGTTACGGGCGCCATCACGGAGCGATTGGAGGCAGCTATTCAGGCTGCTAATTAGTAATTGTTCCCCTTACCGCTGTGGCTACAAACCGGTCACCATTTGACTGCCTGTCCCTTCTATCTACCTCATCCGTAATGCTCGCGATTTCTTCGCCGTCGCCGGCGGCACGCATTTCACCGAGTAGGAGGTAAGGTGGTTCCTGAAACGGCAGTAGGATTTGTCTCCCAGTCAGTGGCAGCGCCCACGGTCCGTCGACTGGCCCCCATTTCGACCGGAATTCGGCATAACCTCAATGGCTTATGTCGGAAGAATATCAACGGATCGAGGTATTCACCTGGACACCACGTCGTCGCCGGTGGACGGCTGAGCAAATTCTGCGGATTATCAAGGAGAGTTACGAACCGAGAGGCCGTTTCAGCTGTTGCCTTGCGCCATGACGTCGCTGCCAATCTGGTTTTTCGGTGGCGGCGCTTGATGAGCGAAGGAGGCCGCATCGCTGTGAGTTCAGATGAAATGGTGGTCAGTAATTCCGAAGTCCGCAAGTTTGAGGAGCGTGTGCGTGAATTGGAGCGCCTGTGGCCTGCCCTAAAAAAGTGGTCCAGATTATCTGACGTCAGCGCCCTTGGGACAAATTGAGGTGTTTTGCTAAAGGAGGATTTCTGGCTCATCGTAAACCGAGGAGAGAGACAATGAGACATAATCCGACAGATTCCAAAGACGGGGCAGAGAAAGCGGTCAGAAACATTCGTCGCAAGACCCGCAGGGATTATTCAGCAGAAGGGAAAATCCGAATTGTCGTGGCCGGCCTGCGTGGCGAGGAAACTCGCGCCAAACTCCGAAGTTCTGCATGACTAGAAATTACCCGGTCGCTACTCAAAACGTGACCGGCAAATCGATGTTATCGCCAAAGATCGTATTGGCCAGTACGATATCCTGAACATCATCGACTTTAAGGATCACAAGAGGCCGATCGATGTGAAGGGCGTCGAGGAATTCCACAGTCTTTTGAATGATGTTGGAGCGCAAAAAGGCGTTCTAGTCTGTCCCGCCGGGTTCACAGGCACCGCAAAAAACCGTGCTGAAGGTGTAGTAATTCAGATCGATCTCTACAGCCCGGTCGATACTGATCCTCATAAATGGCAAGTCAAACCCGAAATTCCGGCTATTTGTGATTTCGGGTCAGCGGCTATCTCCTTTGGCATATCCGCGTTAGCGCCGAGCCCATTCACTTTGCCTATTGACTTTTTCTCTACCAAAATCGCTTTAGACACGGAGGGCAATCAACTCGGCACACCTTTCTATTCAGCAATCCGTAGATGGAATGGCGGTGCATTTCCCGATGACGTCGGTTCCCGTGAGGAAGTGCCCATATACTTGTCAATGGAAGTCTTTATCGACAACGGGCATGGAGTGGACGTGGCCGCTAATTTATACGTTGGTCTACTAATTGCCCGCGAATTGTTCTACGGCCTGCTTCTAATTATACGCATTTCTGGTTTCAATGATGAAATCCGCGGCGGTGTAATCACGAACGCCTTTGAAGTTGGCATTCTAACCCCAGATGAAATCGAGGGTAAATGGCAGCGTAGCGGTCCTTGCGGCCCTTACCCTGCTCGATGCGGATCACCTGGCACTTGGAATCGATTTCCGTCACTTTGAGCGAGAACACTTCCGAAACCCTTAAACCGTCGCCACAGACCAAGCTCAACGCCGCTCTCGCTTTCAGCCCCGGGGCGTGATCCAAAAGCCGCGCCACCTCCTCAGGCCTGAGGATCACCGGTAGACGTTGTGGCAGGCGTACCGTTGTCATACCCAACACGGCATCGCCCCAGCCCAGCGTCACGCCGAAAAAGAAGCGCAACGCTGAGACGACGCTGTTCATCGTCGTCGCAGACGCTCCATTGCATCGCATGAAATGCTGAAATCGTCGCAAGTCCTCATGATTAGCTTGATCCGGCGAGCGCCCGAGAAAAACCGTGAAGTTCCCGATCACAGCGATGTATCCTCGCTGTGTGTCAGCGGTGAGGCCGCAGACTTCCACGTCCTCGATCATGCGCTGGCGCAATCGGCTGATGGCTTTATCAGTCATGGGTCTGCTCCCTGTGTTGGAGTTGAAGGCATTGAACACCCCGATCTCAACACAGGGCAGACCCACCCGTTAATCCGTTCACCGAGCCGGTAGCTGCCTCGTTCTACCGCGATAGCGGTTTAGTCCGGTGACCCAAAGGAGACTCTGACGCTTTTGCGCTCCGCTACGGGCGCGCGTCTGGAATCCGCCTCTGATATCCAGAGGCTTCAGCCATTTCGTTACTTCCATGACTGCTCCAGTTGCTTCCGGCCGGAGCGATAGTTGCCGGGTGGGACTTGCACCCACTGAAGAACGCCGCCTTAACACGGCGCACACTCTGTCCCTCCTATAGGCGTTGTCAGACCAAATTGAACCAGTCTAAAAAATGGCAATAGGCTAGGGATATCAGACTGCAAATTGGCGCCATTCGGCCAACGCGCAAGGTGACCGATGGGGTGATATCCACCTAACGCGGCCGAAAAGCTATTGGTACACTCAGCTCTGCTGAGTGTCATGCCAAGGGAGGAACCCGTCGACGCGGTTGATCTTGTGATCTGCGAAGCGGCCAAGAATGTCGGTGAGCCAGGCTTGTGGATCGACGCGGCAGAGTCTTGCCGTTTCAATCAGCGTATAAGCGATGGCTGCTAATTTGCCGCCGCGTTCAGGGCCCATGAAGAGATAGTTTTTCCGGCCCAGGGCGTCTTTGGGCCATTCTGCCACGATTTGGTGATACGTCGACTTTTGTGGAATGATTCGTCAAACTGGTAGCATGTACACAGGAGCTGGATCCGTGGTCGGTAGAATCAGAGTAAGCCTCGCAGGCATCGTTTCAATATCTTTGACGGCATGCCAAATGAGCTTTAGTAGCGGAAATCGGGACACCGATGAGCAAGTCAATCCTGACCAGCCGAATACGGAGATTGCCGCCAGGACATTTGGCTCGCTAGCGAATTTCGCAACATTCCCTGCGAGGCAGCATATCAATCGGCTATCGGTTAAGAAAGCGCGCGACCTGCGCGACGCTTCGGATCTGTCACGCGATCCGTCGCCGTCATGGCAAGTTTGGGTTGGGCCCGGCCTTACCGACGCAGTCATCCTTGGCGCAGATGCCAAAATTTCAAACAACAATTGGGACCTTACCGTTGGCATAGGCCATCGTATCAGCGACGAGTCCGTGATCGGCATCGCCACGGGCTTTGGGCGAAACGAATCCGCTCAGCCAGGCAATACCCATACCAACTGGGATGCAACGTTCACGGGGCCTTACTTCGCACACAGACTTTCACCGCATTCCGTATTCGATTTTTGGGTGGGGGTCAGCTCTGGCGCCGGCGACAGTCGCGTGGCGAATTTAGGCAGAGACTACGACAGCACTGGCTACTTCCTCGCGAGTTCGATGACCGGGTTGTTCGAAATAGGCGTGGTGCAGGTCCGGCCTAGAATGAGCTTGCTTTATGACGACCGTAAATTCAATGGCTATCGTCTGGCCTCGGATCCGGGTTCGACCGCAGATTTTGCTGCTGTGCGTGATCATGATCTCACATACGGGATGGGCCGACTTAGCGCGGAAATTGGCCGTGCGTTTGATACTCCGGAAGAAACGCGCATTGCACCATTCCTTCGCGCCGGTGTTAGCTATGAGGCTGGTAACGCCGTCGATGAAAACTTCATGATGAACGCTTTGTCGGAAACGGATCAGTCAAGATGGCGTGGCGACGCCCAACTTGGAATCCGCATAAATCTTTTCGGCCAAGCAGCCGGCGAAATCGAAGGCGGCTACGACGGCATAGGTGACAATGAGTCGGATGTCTGGTCCTTACGAGGCGCTTTCACCATTTGGCTATAATTTGTGCGTATTAGCGATGATGTTTTTTTTGAACGATCACCGCCGGATTGTTGGCGGCTATCGCCACTATCATGGTGACATTCGGTAGCCACGGCTTTGACCGAACCTCTTATTGTGGCGGCAGACGTCAAGACACTTTGTGGCGCTGATGATCACCCATCACGCAGGCGTTCAAAGCACGCTTGGCGTGCAATCGACTGCATGTCGGCTTATGGCAGATGTTGTTGATAAAGTCCGAATTTTTGGAAGTTGATTTTTTCGCTAGAATCAGATTGTGCCTAGTATGGCATTCAAATTCCTTGTTAGCGTTGCTCAGAGCGTCATCAGCAAAAATCTTGAGCAATCGGCCGTCCCCCCAGCTAAAATTTCGCGCTGCCCGCCTATCAAGCTGAAATTTCCATAACAGTCGAGAAAAAAGGACTTTATCAACAAAATCGGCACTAAAGAGAATCCACGGCCACTGCCCCGCGACGGGGAGATTATCTACAGATCAACTTAGCGAATTGCCTCCAGCAGCTTGTTGCCGTCACCGCTGAGCCCTGAATTCCAGTTTCCTCGCCAGCGCTTTGTCAATGTCTACCCGTACTTCGTCATTATGACCGTATTCAGGCAGAGCCGCCGCCGCCAGCACCTCCGCCGCCACTTCAGCCACCGGGTCCGCCACCGCCTCCGATCGGCTTCAAGCTTTCATTGATTAGACGATAATTTTTGTGTCCCTGCCGGCTAAAAGGCAGCCTAGACCGCATAGGATTATGGTGCCGGGCAAAAAACCAAAGCGTCCAGAATGAAATGATCCGGGCATCGTCCGGATCGTCCGTGTCGTACGCGTCTACTACCCGGTCTCCGCTGTCGAAGGGAGAGGGCCATGACCCCGGTTTTGCCTTGAATACTCTGCTGGCACTGCGCCCCCAATCGCGAAAGCTCTCACCGGACCGGGAAATCATTCTCGGCAGCAACAGGACATACGAGCGGCTCACGTATTTTCTTTGCGACCAGAAAAATCGAGAATACGAGCATGCCGACCCCAAACATGCCGAACTCCTGTCCGTCAAATGGCAACAGAGCAAAAAACCCGGTGGCTCCCACAAAAGAAAGGATGGGCCCGAGCACAAATGTCCCGCACGCAGCGCATCCGATGCCCAAAAAACCACTTGCAAGCCCACCGAGGCCTGCTGCGACGCTCGCCTGTCCCACCTGCCTACTCAAACGCTTTCGCAGATTTACATAGTATGTCACCATTGCCGCGTTCACTCCGAATAACACGGCGATTGCAATGGTATACAGGGCAGAGAAAACTGTGAAATTTGTCTGTATTGATCCTACGAGATTGGTGAGAATTTTCGCCTTGTTGAGAAGAGGTGCGGACGGAGCGACAATGATCTTCCATATAAGCCCCAGGTTTGGTAGCCACGTCGCGAAGACGAATACAACAAGAGCAACTACCACTGTTATGAGAATGTAAGACCACTTCCTAAAAACGCACCTTAGAGCCTGCGTAATCATCGGAGTTCACTTTTTACTGAGCGCCAATTCAATGATCGACTTCAAAGCTGAGTACGGTTGAGCGCCGTTTATCGGGAAGGCTTCTCCGTTAGCCGCGATCACAACAATGTAAGGCGTCCCGGTGCCTCCCGAAGCAATGGCGTCTTGAACATCTGATTCGATATGATCTGCATATTTACCGCCGCGCGCATCACCGACGAGGCATGCCTCGAATGTGTCGCGGTCCAGGCCGATCTCTTGAGCGACTGTCGGCAAAATCGATAGGTCAATCCGGTCATTTGACGGGGTTACTTCGTATAGCCTGTCGGTATATGCCCAGAATGCGTCATTTCCACCGAGCTCGTTGGCGCACTCGCTCGCCTGTGCTTCTTTACGCGCCTTGCTATGAAGGGCATCGAGTGGGAAATGGCGGTACACCCACGCAAGCTTTCCGGATTCTCCGTATTCGGCCATGATCCGCTTCAATGTAGGATGAACGCGCTTGCAAAACGGGCATTCGAAATCAGAGAATTCCACCAATTTTACCGATGCATCGGGTTTGCCGAGGATATGGTCTTCGCCATTAACCGGCTTAACGGCCGCGGCCGCCTCGCGCCGCGTTTGCTTAGCCGCCTGTTGCTGCCGGACGCGAAGCACCTGCACCGCTTCGGCAATTACCTCTGGGTTGTTAAGGATGTAATCGCGAACGCGCCGACCGAACTCGTCGGCTGGGATGTCCTCCGTGACAGCCAATGCCCCATTATTCGTGCGAAAGCTGGTTTCGAGGAAGAACCAAGCGGTCACCGAGCCGACCAGCACAAAGAGAAACACGGACCAGCCTAAGATCGTCTGGCGCTGTCCCGGTTCGATCATCTTAATGGCATCTCCTGGCTTCCTTGGGCCCACTTTATGGTGGGCATTCTTGCTCTCGTCTTAACAATGTCAGGATGTTGGTAATTTTATCGACCGATTTGGCGGAGATTTGCCAGATACAAACGCCCAATAACCGACAACGGTAGCACTTTTGGCTTTTGAAGTTGGTTCAGATCTTGGTTCGCTTGACAACTCGACCCTTCATAGCCGCAGGCGTTCTGTGAATCTATGCACGATAATGAGGGAGGACGAATGTCCGAAGGTGGCAGTGTGCCCCGAAGGCGCGAAACACCAATGGAGGAGAGATTCGACCCAGGTTTGAGTTGATTTCGGTACGCTACAAATACTCTCCGTTTTGGCCGCCTACCGTCGCGAGCAGATCTAGATTTCACCAAATCGCAAGCAATCTCCCCTGCCGGCGAAGGCCGACGTTTCAGATTCCGTGCCGGATTGCTAAAAAAAGGTGCAGTTTTCATGGCCGTGGAGTAGTGGTACGGTTTTCGCGAATTTGAGGCGGTAATTGAGAAAAGTGGGTTACTTGGGAGATACCGGTGCAACAACGTCGCGAGAGTATCGTGTCTATTATACTTCAAAATGCGGCTCGTCGACGCGCAGAAAGTTGGCGACCCTTCGGTTTGATCATTGCATTTCTGATCCTGGTGGCGGGAATTGGCGACGTTATTTCGACTAATCAGGGGCTCGCTGCGGGCGCTGTCGAACTCAATCCTGTGTTGGCGTGGATTCAAGCGAAAATAGGCTTTTGGTGGTTCTTGCCAAAGATGGCCCTAAACGGGATCTTGGCGGCGATTGTACTCTGGAATCCACGGCCGATGGTAATGATGACCATCATAACATTAATACTGGTGAACAGCGCCATCATCCTCAATAACCTTGCCCTGGCGGCGATCTGACGGACCACCAATTTCGTGACGCCGCCGGTGTCGACCTCGTCGGCGACGATCAGCGCCGTGGCCTCATAGCCGACGCCGTCCCGGTAACTGCGGATCGTCTCGGTCTCCTGCGTTCAGCGAAATCCACGGATCCCGGCCTGTCAAAGTCAGTTGTGGGGTAATAAACGATAGTTTGGAACTATATTTCATTACATACACCAAATGGAGGATGACAATTATATCCGGGAGTGACCTATCATAGTTAAGTATTTGATATTCGATGGTCGATTTCCAATGCTGTAAAGTATATAGGTGACAAATATGTGGAAGTTGAAGAACTTATTGATCGCCTACCGTGACGAAGAAGACGGAGCGGCACTTGCCGCGGACGCGATGACATTCTTGGTCATCGTTGCGGTCGGAGCGGTCGGGTTAAGTCCGATTTCTGCTGGATAATTTTGTTTTAGATGCATCGATTGATGTGTCTTTGACAAAACCATTTCGTACCTCGTTTTCCTGATCGAGTCCTTTTCGCACCGCCGCCATCTGGCGACGTTCGAAATCGGAGAATTTGATTGTTCGCCAGCGTTCCGAGGCTCTGATCATGGTCGCGACCATGAATTTGAGGACCGCCTTCTCGCCCCAAGCGTCGGGGATGATCTTGAGCCGGCGGCGCTCTTCGACGACAAGTCTTTTAAGCAGATTGGTCGTCCGGGTCGCCCGGCGATGAGCGACCGGCGTGCGCAGATGCACGACGTAGGCCTTGAAGTCATCCATGAAGCAGGTCACCGCGACGGGATAGTCAGCCTCGTAGTCGGAGACCAGGCCGCTCGCCAGATCGCGGGCAATCGATGGCAGCAAGTTCAAAGCGGTCAATATCCGTGACCGGAACTACACGCGCGCCAAGATGAAGCGACGGATGGCACAGATCGAGGAAAGCGTCGACCGCTATTTGCACCAATTAGATAGCGCTGATCGGCAAGAGCCGTCATCGGCAGAAACGAGCAGGACGGCACGCCTGAACGAAAAGATCGCCAAGCTCAAGGAGGAGATGCAGCGCCTGGATAAGCTCAAAGCCAAAATGTTCGAGACGTCGGTTCAGCAGATCTCGTTGACTGACCCGGGTCCCCGTTCGATGGCGACCAGCGGTCGCGGATCGGGCGTCGTTGGCTATAACGTACAGGCCGCCGTTGATACCGACCATCATTTGATCGACGCTTATGACGTGGTGCAGACTGGCAGCGACCGCGCACAACTGGCGCCGATGGCCGAGAAGGCAAAGTTGGCGCTGGGCGTCGATAGACTGGAGGTGGTTGCCGACCGGGGTTAATTCAGCTCGGAGCAGATTCTTGAATGCAGCCAAGCAGGTGTTACGCCGACGCTGCCTAAGCCGATCACCTCGGGTCTCAAGGCAAAGGGAAAGTACGGAAATCGGGACTTTGCCTACGCTGCTGATGAGGATGCTTACATCTGCCCTGCCGGTAAACGCTTGAACTACCACTATACGAACCAAGAAATGGGTTTGACCATCCGCCGCTACTGGATCAACACCTGCCAGAACTGCGCGATCAAGCATCGCTGTACCACGGGCAAAGAGCGCCGGATTAGACGCTGGGAACATGAGCACCTACTCGAGGCGGTTCAGCGCCGTCTCGATGAAAGTCCGCAGGCTCTGCGCCAACGGCGCGAGACAGTCGAGCATCCCTTCGGCACTATCAAGATGCGCATGGGAGCGACACACTTTCTGATGAAGCGGCTGATAAATGTCCGCACCGAGATGGCGCTCGCAGTGCTCGCTTACAATCTCACCCGGGTTATGAACATTGTCGGTATCTGGCCGCTGATGGCTGCGATCCGGGCCTGAGCAAGTCCGTTAATCTGAAAACCGGTCGGTGTCGGACGACGAACCGCAAATTGGCCCATTGACGATCGCCATTGAGTCAATTTTTGCAAGTTATCCAAAAATGCACCGCAGAAACGCGGATTTTCCCGTGGCCCCGGCCCGGCGCCAAGTCGCCGCCCGTTTTCACACACCCAAGACCCATCTCGGAAGTCACTGTAACTGAGATGGGCGGATCCGTTTAAGGAAATCCCAATTAGGCTGAGCAGCCAACCCACCTATGGCGCCAGCGACATAGCTTGGGACCGGAATTCCTACGACGCTTTGGCACAGGATGCCAGCCAAATAACTGGCCAGAAACCCGTACAGCGATCGCGAGAAGTCATCTGGGGAATCTCAGCCAATGGCAATAGAGACGAGCACGCCGGTGAAGCGGTCGAGCAGATGCTTCCAATTCAATGACAATCTCCATCCAGAACAACTAAGGTTACAAGCAATGCCCTGAAGGTAGAATTCGTGGCTCTCACGGGGGGCTTCGCTTGGACAAACAAAAAACAGATAAGTTGCATGACTACCAATTGATGACACTGACAATATCAGAGAAATTATCACTCCACGGTTGAATCGTAAGCGTTGCTGGCAAGGCCGACCAGCGCCTTGGTCTCTGTTCTTGTCCTTCGCGCGGATCGAAGTTTGCCACCTTCGCCTTGTCTGCGGTCATGACGACCCAGATCGAGGGCAGGCGCTCAACCTTGCCGGCTTTTTCGAGATCGTGGGCGATCCGACCGTCAAGACCGGCATCCAGGGCCAGGGCTGTCATCACCGGGGCAAGGTCGATATGCCGGTTAGAGATGTGAAATGCAAGCATGCCACCTGGGCGCAGCTTGTCGCGATAGACCGCTATGGCCTCGCGGGTGAGCAAATGGATAGGTATCGAATCCGAACTAAATGCATCGATGATCAAGAGATCGAATTTCCCCCCTGGATCGTTCTCCAAGAGCCTGCGTCCGTCGCCGATTTCAATTTCAACGCCATCGCCACAGCTCTCGACATAGTCGAAATAGCGCGCGTCCAGGGCGATATCCCGGACAAGAGGATCGATCTCGACCACCCGCCAATGATCGCCCGGCTGGCGATAGCAGAGCGCATTGCCGACACCTAGGCCGATCACGCCGATCGACGGCGCGAGTGGCGCGCTGGCGCGCAGTTCGGCAAAGATGTCGCCGAGCGGACCCTCAGGCGTGTAATAGGCAATCGGTGCCATCGGCTGATCATGGTTGCGCAGCTGGCCGCCATGCAATGTCGTGCCGTTCATCAAGAGATGCGCCTCGTCACTCTCGACGATCCGATAAACCCCGAAGAAACTGCGATCCTGCCAAACCGCACCGCGCCAATCTCGCTGCACGAAGAACGTCACCAGCGCAATGCCCGCGAGTGCGCCTACCAGCCGAGGCGAAATGGGAAACAGGAACATGACCAAAGCCACGGCTATTCCTGTCACAGCCAAGGTCAGTGACACCTGATCGGTGCCGGCGAAAGCAACGAGCACCGACACCCCCAGAGCGGCAGCGGCAGCGAAGATGTGGCCACGAGTGCGGCCTGTCGGCGGCAGCATCTCCCAGAATAGGACGATGGCGGCGAGAGCCAGTGTTAATGGATATTCGTAAGCTCCGGTGAACACCACCGGCGCCAAAAGCGCGATGAAACCGCCACCTAGCACCCCGCCGAGCGAGAGCGCCAGATAGTAAACAGTGAGCCGTCCTGGTTCGGGCCGCAGCGCGTAGAGCCGCAGGTGGCAGGCCATTGCTAGCACGAAGAAGCTAACTAGCTGGCCGACGAGCGCCCAGGTCAAAGGGATCAGCGTGGAGACGAAGACCAGGGGAAAGGCCAGCGGGGTCAGCATCGTGACTGGCCGCTCGAGCCGCCGGCCGAGTGTGCTGAACGCCAAGATATATGTGAGCAAAAACAGCGAGAGCGGGATGATCCAGAGCAAGGGGGCTGCTGCGATGTCGGTCGAGATATGGATCGTCACGCCATGCAGCAGAGCTGAGGGGATGAAGCTCAACAGCAGCCACAGAGCGACGCGCTTTTCCCGGGTCGGTCCTCGGGACTGCCACTTCGACCGGCCAGCAGCTGGCGCGACCGACGGTCTCGCCGCCGGCCTGTCCCGGAAGGCGATGATCGCCACCATGGCTAGCAAGGCCGTATAGCCGACAGTCCAGGCAAGCGTTAGCTGATTCAATGGCCAGAACCGTTCCAGAACGAACGGATAGGCCAGCAAGGCTGTGAGGCTGCCGACATTGCTGGCGGCGTACAAAAAATAGGGATCGGACGAATAGCGGTGTCCGATCCGGGCGAACCAGGCCTGTAGCAGCGGGGCTGTGCCTGAAATGATCGCGAACGGCAGACCGATTACGACAGCGAGAGTTGCAATCACGCCTGCCGCCGGGTGGCTTTCCCACAAAATGCCGGCATCGATCGTCACTGGCAGCAGCGGCAGGCCGGCAGCCAGCAGAGCCACATGGATCCATGGTTGTAGTTTGGGCCTTACGGACGATCTGTCTAGCGCAAAAGCATAAAGGTAGCCGAGCAGCAATCCGGCTTGAAAGAACAGCATCGCGGCGTTCCAGACCGCCGGCGCACCACCAAAATAGGGCAGCAGCATTTTGGCCAGCAAGGGCTGGACGCTGAACACCAGCACCGCGCCTAGAAGGGCTGTCGTACCAAACATGAAGATCACGATAAAAATCCTTGATCGATACGGGTAATATGGTTTTAAGAGTCTTCGGCGGCCGCTAGACAAACATAGGGGAAGTAGCCAATTGGTTAATTGTCCATAGAGACTCTGGAGTATCTGTATGGAATCGCAATCTGCTATTGTGAGATGGTCCCAGGAAATCGGAAAACAGGTTAAGGTGTGTTCCCCCGGCTAGCGGAAGCGTTACACAGAAGAACAGATCATCGCCATATTGCGTTAAGCAGAGGCCGGTGTCGCGGTTGCAGGTCGGTGTCGTAAGCACGGCATGTCGGACGCCAGCTTCTACAAGTGGCGCGCCAAATACGCGGCATGGACGTGTCGGACGCAAAGAAACTGCGGCAGCTGGAATCCGAGAACGCCAAGCTGAAGCGCCGGCTCGCCGTTGCGATGCTGGACAAAGCTGCACTCGAAGACGTTCTGTCAAAAAGGTGGTGACGCCTGCGGCGCGACGCCGCGTGAAACGTGGGGCATTCCGGAAGCAATCGTAGTCGGGCGAAAACGATGCAGATGGCACCAGGTCGCAACAGGGTCGAAATTTGAACTCCGGTATTATACTGCTTTTCATATCTCAGCGTTTAAGTTACCGGATGATTTTATGGTCAATAACTTTCGTTGCCCAATGACCGCAATTGATGCTGTGGACGGCTCCTATTTCCTAGTGGCTCTCGGAAATCACACTTTGGCACATTGCGATGTCGGTAGGTGGGAGCCGTCCACAGCATCAATTGCGGTCATTCCCGTGTTTGGTAATCATGCATAGTGAGGTGGTCCCAGGAAATCGGACAACGGGTTAAGGTGTGTTCCGCCGGCTAACGGAGCAATACGAAGATGACCAAACGACGGCGTTTCACGTCAGATTTCAAAGCCAAGGTGGCGCTTGCGGCGATGCGCGGTGACAAGACGATCCAGGAAATCGCGAGCCTGTACAAGGTGCATCCGAACCAGGTGAGCACGTGGAAGCGACAGGCGATGGATGGCCTCGGCGCGATATTCTCTAATGGTGCCGACCGGGCTGACGCGGACAATGAATCTGAGATCCACGATCTCCACGCCAAGATCGGCCAGTTGTTGCACATTCCGATGAAAACGGCCGGCGTTTCCGATTGAAAGCGGCCACCTGTTCCGATCCAAAACGGCCACTGTGGCCAAGGCTCGGTTTGGGCGGCGTGATCGGCGCCGTTGGGTGATTTGTTGATGTCATTTTCGCTCGGTTTGGTCAATGTCCAAGGCGTTTTTGTCGGCCTCTATTTTCCGCATTGAGGGACCGTCGAGGTCGAGCTTATGGGCGTTGTGGACGATGCGGTCGAGGATGGCATCGGCGAAGGTAGGTTCTCCAATGATGTCGTGCCATTTTGTTAGCGGCAATTGGCTGGTGATCAGAATGGCGGCGTTGCGGTATCTGTCCTCGACAATCTCCATGAGATCGCGGCGCTGATCGGCATTGAGGCGGTCCGGTCCCCAGTCATCGAGGATCAAGAGATTGACTTTGGTCAGGGCGCGGAACAGGCGGGGGTAGCGGCCATCGGCGCGCCCGGTTTCGAGTTCGGCGAACATCCTTGTGACGCGTTTGTAGAGCACGGAATAATCATCTCGACAGGCTTTTTGACCGAGGGCGCAAGCGAGCCATGATTTGCCGACGCCGCATGGGCCGGTGATGATCAAATTCTGTTTTCGGGCAATCCATTGGCCCCGTGCCAATTGCTGGAACAGGGTTTTGTCAAGGCGCCGTGGTGTGCGGTAGTCGACATCTTCGATTGATGCGTCGGCGTGCCGCAAGCGAGCGTTGCGGAGCCTGTAGGTCAGTCGTCGATCGTTACGTTCGGCCTCTTCACGATCGAGCAGCAGGGCCAACCATTCGCCATGAGCCAATTCATCGGCCTGGGGGTTGTCACGCAATTCGGCGAAAGCGCGGGCCATGCCGTGCAGCTTGAGGTGTTTAAGTTGGTCGAGGGTCGGATGTTGCAGCATGATGTCTCCTTAATGGAAGTAGTGCGAGCCACGGATGTTGTCGTGATCGATCGCCGGCTCGTCGGTGTCCCGCTTAGGCGAGGGCTGACGGCGATCGAGGTTGTTTTTGAGGATGGAAGCGACCGAGGAATAGGACGCGGCGCCAATCTCCAGAGCTCTTTCACAGGCGGCTTCCAATCGTTCGCTGCCATAAGTTTTGGCCTGGCGAAGAATACCGATGGCCGAGCGAAAGCCCTGTTCGGGGTGCGGCCGGTTACGCATGATGAGGTCGATCAGGGTCTCGGTATTGGGTCCAACGAAGGCGGCTTGGCTACGGATACGGGCCAGTGTCCATTGGGCGTGGCGGCGATGCGAACTGGGCATGTGTTCGGTCACCGTGGTGTGGCGCCGGTTGGCGGAGCCGCGCATATGGACCGCAACCCGTTTGCCATTATGGAAGATCTCGACGCTGCGATCGGTGATGCGCGCCCAGAGCTTCTGCCTGGCCAGCGTGTGGGGCACCGAGTAATAGTGCCGGTGGATCTCGACGTGGTAGTCAAGGCCGGTGCGGCGCCGTTTCCATTCGGCATATTGGTATGCTTGGTCGGGCAGCGGCTTCAGCGCCGGTCGATCGACCTCCTCGAACAAGCGCCGGCGGGATGCGCCGAGGTGGCGCGTGACGCGCCCATTCAGATCTTCCAGCAACTCACGGATGGCCTGGTTCAGTTCGGCAAGGCTGAAGAACCGCCGATTACGCAGACGCGCCAGGATCCATCGTTCAACGATCTGGACACCGACCTCCACCTTGGCCTTATCGCGCGGCTTGCGCGGTCTGGCCGGCATGATCGCCGTATCGTAATGAGCCGCCATATCGGCATAGGTTCGGTTGATCTCGGGATCATAGATGCAGGCTTTGGCGACGCCGGACTTCAGATTATCCGGCACTATCTGGGCCGGCACACCGCCAAGGCAAGCAAAGGCACGGCTATGGGCTCCGATCCAATCGGGTAACGATTGCGTCCAGGTGGCCTCGGCATAGGTGTAGCTCGGCGGTAAGCGGTGTTCTGCGGTCACCTGGCGGTCGGTCTGTTGATGTTGGACATTAGCGCCCGTTGAGAGGGGGGTGTCCAATGGAAGATACAGACCAAACGCCTAGTCAAAAATACAGTGCACTAATTGAGGTTCCGTGACGGCTTGACGTTGTGTCGGGATCGACCGGCCGTCGCCGTTGGTCGGCAGAGGCGAAGGCGCGGATCGTGGCCGAATCCTATGACCCTGGTGTGTCGGTTTCCGCGGTTGCGCGGCGTCACAATCTTCTGAGCAACCAGCTGTTCGCGTGGCGCCGCCGTGCTCGGGAAGGCAAGCTTGTCGTGCCGGCAACGGTCGTTGGAAATTTCGTCCCGGCAATGGTCGAAGCACCGGCGACGGCTTCTTCGGCTTGTTTTTGTCGTCTGATCGAGATCGAAGCGGACGGTATCGTGGTGCGGTTGGAAGGCGATGCGCCGGCTGTCCGGATCGGCGCGATCGTCGGAGAGATCTCTCGGGCGTTACGATCTGGTCGATGATCTTTCCCGGGTCACGATTACGGGTGTTCATCGCGGTGAAGCCGGTCGACTTCCGCAAAGGCATGGACGGCCTGGCCGCCGTGGTTGAACACGAGCTGTCGCTCGATCCGTTCTCGGGGGCTGTGTTTGTGTTCCGTCCGAAGCGCGGCGATCGAGTAAAAATGCTGCTGTGGGACGGCACCGGATTGGTCATGGTCTATAAACGGTTGGAAGAAGGCCTGTTCACCTGGCCGTCGATCCGCGACGGCGTGATAAAACTGAGCAAGGCGCAGTTCGAGGCGCTGTTCGAAGGCTTGGATTGGCGTCGTGTGTACAGTCGGCGCATCCGCCGACCGACTGCGACAGAGTGACTCAGTATTCAATTACAGTCGCCGCAGGCGATAGCTTTGACGTATAATCGGTGCATGCCGACCGCGCCATCAACGCTTCCCGATAACATCATTGCCCTGAAGGCCTTGTTGCTCGCTGAACGCGATGCCCGTCAGTCGGCGGAGGTTGTTGCAACACAGGAACGCGCGCGTGGTGATCGCCTTGAGCGGTTATTGAAAGAGATGCAACGGGCGCTCTTCGGTCGGCGCTCGGAGCGGCTTGATCCGGACCAGCTGCACTTGGTCCTTGAGGACCTGGAAGGCGCGATCGCCGAGACGGAAGCGGAAAAGCCTGTCGCCAAGCCGCGCCCCCGGCGCCGCAACACCAACCGTGGCGCCCTGCCAAAACATCTGCCGCGCGAAGAGGTCACGATCGAACCGGAAACGACACTGTGTTCTTGCGGCGGCGATTTGCACCGGATCGGCGAAGACCGCTCGGAGCGGCTCGACGTGATCCCGGCTCAGTTCCGGATGATTGTCACGGTCCGGCCTAAATATGGCTGTCGGGCTTGCGAGGGCGGCGTGGTGCAAGCGCCGGCGCCGGCCCGTCTGATCGAAGGTGGCATGCCGACGGAAGCGTTGGTCGCACATGTGCTGGTCAGTAAATATGCCGATCACCTACCACTTTACCGACAAGCCCAAATCATGAGCCGACAGCGTATCGATCTGGATCGATCGACCTTGGCCGACTGGGTCGGCCGAGCCGCCTTCGAACTTCGGCCGGTGTTTGAACGACTGGTCAAGCACCTAAAAGCTTCGACAAAGCTCTTTATGGACGAAACAAAAGCCCCGGTGCTCGATCCCGGACGCAAGAAGACAAAATCCGGTTATCTCTGGGCACTGGCCCGTGACGACCGGCCCTGGGGCGGTGCCGATCCGCCCGATGTCGCCTACTTCTACGCACCCAGCCGCGGCGGCAAGCATGCCGAACACTTCCTCGCGGACTTTAGCGGCGTGCTGCAAGTGGATGGCTATGCCGGCTACAACAGATTGACCAATCCGACACGAACCGACGGTCTGATCGAACTCGCCTATTGCTGGGCTCATGCCAGGCGAAAGCTCTACGAGATCGCCCAATCTGGCACCGCACCGATTGCCGAAGACGGCCTCAAGCAGATCGCCAAGTTCTACAAAATCGAAGCCGACATCCGCGGCCAAAGCCCCGAGCATCGCCTTGGTATCCGTCAGGCGCAGACAAAGCCGCTGATCGAAGACTTCGAAGAATGGGTCGATAAGATGCGCGCCCGCGTCTCCGGCGGGTCTCGGCTTGGCGAGGCCCTGTGCTACATTGCCAAGCATCGCGAAGGTTTGAAACGCTTCCTTGACGACGGCCGTATAGAGATCGACTCGAATGTCGTCGAGCGTTCGAGCCGCCCGATCGCTCTCAATCGCAAAAACGCACTCTTCGCCGGCCATGACGAGGGCGCCAAAAACTGGGGCATGATCGCGTCGCTGATCGAGACCTGCAAACTGAACGGCATCAATCCCCAAGCCTATCTCGAAGCGGCCCTCAGCCACATCGTTCATGGTCATCCGCAAAGCCGGATCGACGAACTCTTGCCGTGGGCATATGAGCAGTCGCCAGTCAACGTGGCCTGAACACAGCGCTTACGCTCGACGCGCCCAAGGTGGCGACGAAGATCTGGGCGGTGCGGATCTCGCCGGTTTGCGGATCGATCACGTCCATGGTCGGGCCGGCGTAATCGACGAACAGCTTCTCGCCGGCCCTATGGGTCTGGCGCATGGTAACCGCGAGCTTGCCCTTCCAGGCGCGATAGAGATCGCAGAACTGGCTCAGGCTGTAACCATCGGGATGGACGTCACGATATTCCTGCCATAACAGCGATCGGGTCACGCCGGGCCGCTTCAACTCCTGATGCACGACCGGCCAATTGGGCTGCAGCCGTCCTTGCGGCCGATTTTGCGCCGAAACGACCGATGCCGGCGGATACAACAGGCGATCCAGATCGTCGTCGACAAGATTCTCCGGCAGCGGCCAGTTCAAACCGGCACGCCTGGCGCGTTCGATATAGTCACGCACCGCGGTCCGGCCGATATCCAGACTGACGGCAATCTGCCGTTTCGCCAGGCCACCGGCATGCAGCCGTAGAACGTCGCGTATCTTACGCATGGGCAATCTCTCCCTGGGCATCCTCGCTCCTCTCAAAAGCAGCGAGGGTAGCCCGTCTCAAGATCACCCAACGACGTCGATCACACCTCCTATCGGACTGGCCGTTTTGCGCCGGAATCGGTGGCCGGATTAAATCGGAATCGGTGGCCGCATTGGACCGGAATCAGTGGCCGCTTTGCGTCGGAATGCGCAGCCTGTCTGATGATTGCGTTGTGACGCTCACCCATTCTTTGGCCCAACGCCGGGTTAGGAATTTTGACGATATGTTCTTCATGCCGCTTTGTCTATTTGGGCTTTGAACTCGTTGGGTGTGAGCCATCCAAGTGATCCATGTGGTCTTTCGGTATTGTACAACGCGACAACTGAACGCCCACAAGACTGAGGAAAGGGCGGTTCTGTATCCGTGGCATCCATGGGCCGGATGCCAAGTTCACATACACGAGGTAATCGAGAAGGCGGATAAACAAGTATT